>Ga0182737_1000661_pt1 | contig 44449 bp, 40 predicted proteins | sample eDN5th30CBELigOP_FD_128878 | JGI IMG/M metagenome (GOLD analysis project Ga0182737, IMG submission 128878) | Enriched Organic Plus compost microbial communities from Emeryville, California, USA - eDNA 5th pass 30_C BE-Lig OP (version 2) (version 2) ... | reverse complement strand
TGCCATTCGTCGGAATAGCGTTCGCCCACCCGGGCCAGGTCGGGGCCGGTACGCTTGGAGCCCCACAGGAAGGGGTAGTCGAACACCGATTCGGCGGCCTCGGAATAGGCGCCGTAGCGCTGCACCTCGGCCTGCAGCATGCGCACTTGCTGCGAATGGCAGCCCACACAGCCTTCGCGGATGTAGACATCGCGGCCCATCAGGCGCAGCGCGCTGTAGGGTTCGATGCCGGGCACCGCCTGGGTGGTGGAATGCTGGAAGAACAAGGGAATGATTTGCACCAGCCCGGCGAACGACACCACCAGGATGCTGGCGATGATCATCAGGCCGATATTCTTTTCGAGCGTCTGGTGCGAGAAGAAACCGTGTTGCTTGTTGGCCATGGGAACCTCGTCAGGCAATGGCGGGCGTGGCGATGGCGGCCGTGCGCGCAGGCGGCTCGGCAGGCGGAATGACGGGATCGACGGCGCGCTGGCCGCGCAGCGTCATCCAGACGTTCCAGGCCATGATGAACACGCCCGACAGATACATCGCGCCGCCGGTGAACCGGATCAGGTAGTACGGCATGCGCGTCTTGAGTTCTTCGACGAAGCTGTACACCAGCGTGCCGTCGGCGGCGGTGTCGCGCCACATCAGGCCCTGCTGCACGCCCGCGATCCACATCGAGGCGATGTACAGCACCACGCCGATGGTGGCCACCCAGAAGTGCAGTTCCATGGCCTTGACGCTGTACATGGTGGTGCGGCCGTACAGGCGCGGGATCAGGTAGTACAGCGAACCGAAGGTGATCATGGCCACCCAGCCCAGCGCGCCGGAGTGCACGTGGCCGACCGTCCAGTCGGTGTAGTGCGACAGGGCGTTGACCGTGCGGATCGACATCATCGAGCCTTCGAAGGTGGACATGCCGTAGAACGACAGCGCGGTGACCATGAACTTCAGGATCGGGTCGGTGCGCAGGCGGTGCCAGGCGCCCTGCAGGGTCATGATGCCGTTGATCATGCCGCCCCACGACGGCGCCAGCAGGATCAGCGAGAAGGTCATGCCCAGCGACTGGGTCCAGTCGGGCAGCGAGGTATACAGCAGGTGGTGCGGGCCGGCCCACATGTAGGTGAAGGCCAGCGCCCAGAAGTGCACGATGGACAGCCGGTACGAATAGATGGGCCGGCCGGCCTGCTTGGGCACGAAGTAGTACATCATGCCCAGGAAGCTGGTGGTCAGGAAGAAGCCCACGGCATTGTGGCCGTACCACCATTGCACCATGGCATCCTGCACGCCGGCATAGGCCGAGTACGACTTCCACAGCGACACCGGCAATTCGATGTTGTTGAAGATGTGCAGGATGGCGATGGTAAGGATGTACGAGCCGAAGAACCAGTTGGCCACGTAGATGTGCCGCGCCCGGCGCCGCACGATGGTGCCGAAGAACACCACCGCGTAGGCCACCCACACCAGCGTGATGAGGATGTCGATGGGCCATTCGAGTTCGGCGTATTCCTTGCTGCTGGTGTAGCCCAGCGGCAGCGTGATGGCGGCGGCCACGATGACGGCCTGCCAGCCCCAGAAGGTGAAGGCCGCCAGCTTGTCGCTGAACAGGCGCGCCTGACAGGTGCGCTGCACCACGTAGTACGACGTGGCGAACAGGCCGCTGCCGCCGAACGCGAAGATCACGGCGTTGGTGTGCAGCGGGCGCAGGCGCCCGTAGCTGAGCCAGGGAATATCGAAATTGAGCTGCGGCCAGATGAGCTGCGCGGCGATCAATACGCCCACAGCCATGCCCACAATGCCCCAAACCACCGTCATGACAGCAAACTGCCTCACGACTTTGTAGTTGAACGTGTCTTGTCGATCGGCAGTTGTACTGCTATCAAACATGGTCTGTCCCCCAGTTGATACGAAGCTGAAATGATGAGCTGTTCGACCTTCGACTGTTTTGATTTCAATCAAAAGTAGGACAAATCTTAGGTATCCGAGTCGCGAAGAATGGAACTTCCGGCCTCTTCGGTGTCGTCGAACTGCCCGCTGAATACGGCCCAGCCCAAAGCCAACGCAATGGCCAGCACGAACAGCAGCGACAGCGGCAGCAACAGGTACAGGATGGTCATGGCGCGGCGGTTGCCTGGCGCGCGGCGGCCAGCGCCGGCAGGGGAGCGCGATAGCGCCGGTACAGGCGCCAGGCGTGCGCCCCCACCGCCAGCGACGACAGCAGCATGGTGACGGCCGCCAGCCAGGGCGCGACCCAGCCGGCCAGCGCCAGCGGCGTCATGAGCAGGTGCCAGGCCAGCGAGCCGTACAGGCTTTGGCGCGCGGTGCGGCGCGCCGCGGCCAGCAGCTGGCGAAAGGCCGGCGCATCCAGCCCGGACCGGGCGGCGGCCGCGTGGGCGGCGGCCAGCGCGGTGGGCACCGCCATGGCCATGGCGCAGGGGCAGCTGATCACCAGCAGCGCCACCATGACCGAGACCGCATGGGCGGGCTCGAACCAGGCCCACGCCGCCCCGGCGGCCAGCGCCAGGGCCACCTGGGCCGCCACGAAGCGCCCCGCCACGCGGTCGGCCATGGCGCCCAGCGCGCGGCGGCGGATTTCCAGGCGCGCATGGCGGCGGGCGGGCGCGCCGTCGCGCACGGCCACGGATTGCCGCGCGCACAGCGCCAGGTAGCGGGCGGTCAGCAGGAAGGCCACGAACATCGTGACCGAATCGAAATAGACTTCGCCGCGCTGGATCCAGGTGGCGTATACGCTGGGCACGAAGGCGGCGACGATACCCAGGGCCACCGGCACGTCCATGCCGGCCTGGCGGCGGCGCAGGCTGTCGGCCGCGCCGCGCCAGATGGGCCAGGCGGAATACAGCACCACGGGAACCGTCAGGGCCAGGCTGGCCCAGTTCATCAGGACGATGGCCCAGTCGAGGGTGGCCAGCGCGTCGGGCGGGATGCCGTCATGGCGGACATAGCCCGGCCAGGCGAACATCATGACCTGCATCATCGCCAGCCAGGCCCACCCCAGGCGCAGCAAGGCATGGCGCCGCGCTTGCCGGGCGGCGTGGGGAAGGCCCGGTGGCACGGAAAAGATGGAAGGGACAGGCATGCGCCGGATGATAGGCATCCGGCATGGCCCATGACTTGATCTAAATCAAGTTAATCGAAAATAAGACGATATTACTTGCCGCCTACATGACCGCGCGCCGGGCGCGCAGGCTGGATATCTGCTCTGGCGACAGCTCCAGCTCGGCCAGCACGGCGTCGGTATGCTGGCCGAAGGCCGGCGCGGCGCAGGGCACCGGCCCGGGGGTGCGGCCATACTTGACCGGATGCGCGAACCCGCGGTAGCGCCCTACCCCCGGGTATTCGTAGTCGGCCACCATGCCCTCGGCCCGCACCTGGGGGAAATCGAACATGTCCTCGATGGCGCGCACGGCGGCGCAGGGCACTTCCTCGCCGAACAGGGCTTCCCATTCCAGCGCGCCACGCGCCTGCAGCGCCGCATGCAGGCGCGGCACGATCTCGTCGCGGTGCCGGGCGCGCTTGCGCACCGAATCGTAGCGGGCGTCGGCCGCCAGGTCGTCCAGGCCGGTCTTGGCGCACAGCGCCGCCCAGAAATGCGGCGTGTTGGCGGAAATGTACAGATATCCCTCGCGAGTGGGATGCAGGCCGGTGATGCCGCCGGAGCGCATGTCACGCCCGACGTCGCGCGGCTCGTGTTCGGCCCAGACCATGCGGGCCGACTGCAGGGCCAGCGCGCTGCGCAGCAGCGACACCCCGACATACTGGCCCAGGCCGCTGCGCTCGCGCTCGTACAGCGCCGCGGCCACGCCCGACGCCACCAGCGCCGAGGCGTAATAGTCGACGATCGAGCCGTACAGGATCTCGGGCGGCCCGCCGGCCTTGCCCTGCAGCGCGCACATGCCGGTCATGGTCTGCAGCACCTGGTCGTAGCCGGCCTTGTCTTTCAGGGGGCCGGTTTCGCCGTAGCCGGTGACCGCGCAATAGATCAGGCGGGGGTTGACGGCCTGCAGCTGCTCGTAGGCGATACCCAGGCGGGCCGGCACGCTGGGGCGGAAATTGTGCACCAGCACGTCGGCGCGGCGAGCGAGGTCGTGCAGCACCCGTTGCGCCTCGGGCTGCTTCAGGTCCAGCGCCAGGCCGCGCTTGCCGCGGTTCACGCCCAGGAAGGCGCGGCTTTCGGCTGCCAGCGTGGACGGATACTTGCGCAGGTTGTCGCCGGCCGGTGGCTCGATCTTGACGACGTCGGCGCCCTGGTCGGCCAGCAAGGCGCAGCCGTAGGGCCCGGCAATGTAGGCGCTGAGGTCCAGCACCCGCACGCCATGCAACGGGCCGCGGCCCGGGGCGATCGCGGAAACAGCGGAAGGTGAAGTCATGAATCAGTCCTGCAGGGGCGGCGCGCCGGGCGCCGCGTCTTCGGGGGACAGCAGCCCCAGGCGAGCGGCTGTCTGGACAATGGCCTCGGCGCGGCGCACGAACGGGGCGTCGACCATCCTGCCGTCGACCACATAGGCGCCCACGCCCTGCGCGCCGGCATCGCGCGCGGCCCGCAGCACGCGCACCGCGTGGGCGATTTCCTCGTCGGTGGGGCGGAAAGCGTCGTTGGCCAGCGGCACCTGGCTGGGGTGAATGCAGCTCTTGCCCAGGAATCCCAGGCGGCGCGCCAGCGCGGCCTCGGCCCGGAAGCCGGCGCCATCGGCAATATCGGCGAAGGCGGAATCGTAGGCGAACACGCCGGCTTCGGCGGCCGCCAGCCGCAGCGCGAACATGGCCTGCTGCACGGCGGCCGGTTCGCGCCGGGCGATGCCCAGCGGCTCGAACAGGTCGCCCAGGCCCAGTTGCAGGCCGGCCACGCGCGGGTCGGCCGCGGCCAGCTCGGCGGCATGGCGCAGCGCGCGCGCCGATTCGATGTTCAACAGCAGCCGCACCGGCCGCGCCACGCCATTGGCGCGCTCGGCCCGGGCCAGCGCGCGGGCCGCGTCGCGCACCTGCCCGGGCGTTTCCGCCTTGGGCAGGTTCAGCATGTGCAGGCCGTCGCGCACCACGGCCTGCACGTCGGGCTCGAAATGCGGCGTATCCAGGCCGTTGACGCGCACGATCAGGGTCTTGCCGCCGGCATGCGCCGGCGGGGCGGCCAGCCACTGCGCCAACCGGTCGCGCGCCTGCGCCTTGCGCTCGGGCGCCACCGAGTCTTCCAGGTCGAACGACAGCGCGTCGGCAGGGCCGGCCACGGCCTTGTCGTATAGCTCGGGGCGCGAGGCCGGGACGAACAGTTTGCTTCTCATGGATCGCGTTACTCGATGGTGATGTGGCGGTCCTTGGCCACTTGCTTCCACTTGGCCGCGTCGGCGCGCACCTGCCGGGCGAACTGGGCCGGGTCCAGGTCGGCCGGCACGGCGCTTTCATTGGCGAACATCTCGCGCATCTGCGGTTCGGCCACGATGGCCCGGATGGCGCGATTGAGTTCGCTCACGATCGGCTGCGGCGTGGCGGCCGGCGCCAGCACGCCCCACCACAATTCCACCGAGTAGCCCGGCTGGGCCTCTGCCACGGTGGGCACGTCGGGGTAGAACTGCGAACGCTCGGGCGAAGTGACGGCCAGCACGCGGATGCGGTCGCCCTTGAGCAGCGAGGCGGCCGAGGCGAAGCTGGCCACGACGAAATCCACGCGGCCGCCGGCCAGGTCGTTCAGCGCCTGCGACATGCCCTTGTAGGGCACGTGCGTGAACGAGGTCCGGGCTTCGCCGGCCAGGATCTCGGCAGCCATCTGGTTCACCGAGCCCAGCCCGGCGCTGCCGTAGTTGAGCTTGCCGGGTTCTTTCTTGCCCACGGCCAGCAGGTCGGGCAGCTTGGCGTAAGCGCTGTCCTTGCCGGTGACCAGGGCCATCGGGCTCTTGGCCAGCATGGCCACCGGGGCGAAGCTGCGCACCACGTCGTACTTGATGTTGGGCTGCACCGCGGCGCTGGTCGTCAGCGAAGACGACGACAGCATCAGCACCGAACCGTCGGCCGGCGCGCGCGCCACGTAGTCGGCGCCGATGGTGCCGCCGGCGCCCGGCCGGTTCTCGACGATCACCGACGAGGGCAGCTTGGCCGACAGTTTCTCGGCCAGCACCCGCGCGAACACGTCGTTGCTGCCGCCGGGCGGGAACGGCACCACGATAGTGATCGCCTGGGGGATCTGCGCATCGGCGGCTGCAGCGGGCAAGGCGGCGGATGCGCCGACCATCAGCGCCAGGCCGAGGAAAACGGCTTTGGACATGTCTGTTGTCTCCGGTTATTGGACCGCGGCGCCCGTGGCGGGCGGTCTTGTCGTCAAATGGGTGCACAGATGCTAGGCCGCCGGACCGGTGATATAAAGCGAGGATTGTTAATTCACTACGTGAGAATTCCTCATGAGGATCGAGGCCTTCCGCACTTTGACGGCAGTGCTGCGCGGCGGCAGCTTCGCGGCGGCGGCGGCCGACATGAACCTGTCGCCCAGCGCGGTGAGCCTGCAGATGAAGCAGATGGAGGAATATTTCGGCCAGCCGCTGTTCGACCGCTCGGCCCTGCAGGCGCGGCCCAACGCGTTCGCCGGCGAGGTCGATGAAGTCATGCGCGAGGCGCTGTCCCGCCTGGATGCCCTGCGCCGCCGCAGCCTGCCCGCGGTGGCGGGCATCGTGCGCCTGGGCACCATCGAACCGCTGCAGGTGACGCTGTTGCCGCCGCTGCTGCGCTGGGTCCGCGAGCACTATCCGCTGCTGGACGTGCGGCTGATGCGCGGCCGGGTCACGGACCTGGTGGAAAAGCTGAAAACGGGCGAGCTCGACGCCGCCATCATCGTGCAGCCGGAATCGGGCGGCTCGCGCCGCCTGGCCTGGACCCCCCTGTTCCGCGAGCCGCTGGTCGCCATCGCCCCACCGCACTCCACCGAGCAGACGCTGGCCGAACTATTGCAGCGCCACGAATGGATCCGCTTCGACAAAAGCACCATCGGCGGCCGCCTGGCCGCGCGCTATGTGGCCCGCCATGCGCCGCACGCGCGCTGCCGCGTCGACCTGCAGTCGCTGGCCGCGCTGACCGCGCTGGTATCCGAGGGGCTGGGCGTGTCGGTGCTGCCCGATCCGGGAGCGCACCTGTACGCGGTGCATCCCGTGCGCGTGCTGCCGCTGGGCAAGCACGGGCCGGCGCGCCAGGTGTCGTTCGTGTGCCGCCTGCCCGACCAGGACAACCGGCTGGTGCAGGCCCTGCTGGCCGGCGCCAAGGCGGCCCGCGAGCGGCGCGCCCCCTAAAAAAGGGATGCCCGCAGGCATCCCAAACCACCCTACAACAGCTAACTTTCACATCGCGCCGGGCGCGGCCGGCCTCGGCAGTGGCCGGGTCGGCCGCACGGGCACGGACGGATCAGGCGGCGCGCACCTGCGCCGGGTCGCCATGGTCGAACTGCGCCTCTTCGGTCGAACCGGTCAGCGCCGTCGTGGACGACTGGCCGCCCTCGATGGTTTGCGTCACGGCGTCGAAGTAGCCCGTGCCAACCTCGCGCTGGTGCTTGACCGCGGTGAAGCCCAGCTCGGCGGCGGCGAATTCCTTTTGCTGCAGCTCGACGAACGCGCTCATCTGGCGGCGCGCATAGCCGTGCGCCAGTTCGAACATGCCGTAGTTCAGGGCATGGAAGCCGGCCAGCGTGATGAACTGGAACTTGTAGCCCATGGCGCCCAGTTCGCGCTGGAACTTGGCCACTGTGGCGTCATCCAGGTTCTTCTTCCAGTTGAACGAGGGCGAGCAGTTGTAGGCCAGCAGCTTGCCGGGGAACTGGCGGTGGATGGCCTCGGCGAACTTGCGCGCGTATTCCAGGTTGGGGGTGGACGTCTCGCACCAGATCAGGTCGGCGTACGGCGCGTAGGCCAGGCCGCGCGAGATGGCCTGGTCGATGCCGGCCTTGGTGCGGAAGAAGCCTTCGACGGTGCGTTCGCCGGTGATGAACGGGCGATCGTTCTCGTCGACGTCGCTGGTGACCAGGTCGGCCGCGTCGGCATCGGTGCGGGCCAGCAGCACGGTGGGCGTGCCCATCACGTCGGCCGCCAGGCGCGCCGACACCAGCTTGGACACCGCTTCGCGGGTGGGCACCAGCACCTTGCCGCCCATGTGGCCGCACTTCTTCACCGAGGCCAGCTGGTCTTCGAAGTGCACGCCGGCCGCGCCCGCCTCGATCATGGCTTTCATCAGCTCGAACGCATTGAGCACGCCGCCGAAGCCGGCCTCGGCATCGGCCACGATGGGCGCGTAGTAGTCGATGTAGCCCTCGTCGCCCGGATTCTTGCCTTCCATCCACTGGATCTGGTCGCAACGCGACAGGGCATTGTTGATGCGGCGCACCACCTGCGGCACCGAATTGGCCGGATACAGCGACTGGTCGGGATACATCTCGCCGGCCAGGTTGGCGTCGCCCGCCACTTGCCAGCCCGAAAGGTAAATCGCCTTCAGGCCGGCCTTGACCTGCTGCATGGCCTGGTTGCCGGTCAGCGCGCCCAGCGAATTGACGAACGGCTCGCTGTGCATCAGTTCCCACAGGCGGGTGGCGCCCCGGCGCGCCAGCGTGTGTTCGACCGCCACCGAGCCGCGCAGGCGCACCACGTCTTCGGCGCTGTAGGCGCGCTTGATGCCCTGCCAACGGGTGTTCTCGGCCCAGTCTTTCTGCAGATTACGGATCTCGGTCTCGCGATTGCTCATGAAATGCTCCTGGTAGGTAAAGAAAAAGGCACTGATTCGGTGGCTGGCGCGAAAGCGCCGCGTTGGAGAAAAGTCTATGCCTGTGCTGCGGAGCAATGCGGGGCGATCTCTTATATAAGACTAAAAATTTTTCCTTTTAAAATCATTAAATTATTAAATTTATTTCGTATTATGAAATCATATTGTTCGCTGTGAAATGCCATGGCGCTGCTATGCAGCAGCCGCTTTCATATGGCGGCAGCGTGATTTCACGATATGGAATCTGAGGCGTTCCGGCCAGCCTACAATGTGAGGGCCGAACCGTTGCCCGAACGCCATCCCATGTCTTTATCGAACGCCCCGCTGGGCCACAGCGTCGCCTACCCGTCGCGGTACGACCCCGGCCTGCTGTTTCCGATCGCGCGCGCGCACAACCGCGCGAGCCTGAACCTGTCCGCCCCCCTGCCCTTTGCCGGCGTGGATATCTGGAATGCCTACGAGCTGTCGTGGCTGGATCCCCGGGGCAAGCCCCAGGTGGCCATGGCGACCTTCACGGTGCCGGCCGACAGCCCCAACATCATCGAATCGAAGTCGTTCAAGCTGTATTTGAACTCGTATAACCAGACCCGCCTGGACGGCCCCGAGCTGCTGCGCGAACGCCTGGCGGCGGACCTGTCCGCCGCGGCGGGCGGCGCGGTAGGGGTGGAACTGATCCGGCCCGCCGAGTTCGGGCGGCTGGCCATGGCCGAACTCGATGGCCAGTACGTGGACGACCTGGATGTGGAAATCGACACCTACACGCCCGATGCCGGGCTGCTGCGCTGCGCGGCCGGCCCGGCGGTATCGGAAACGCTGGCGTCGCGGCTGCTGAAATCGAACTGCCCCGTCACCGGGCAGCCCGACTGGGCCAGCGTGCAGATCCGCTACCGCGGCCAGCCGCTGGACCGGGCGGCGCTGCTGCGCTACCTGGTGTCGTTCCGCGACCATGCGGAATTCCACGAGCACTGCGTGGAACGCATCTACACCGACATCATGGCGGCCTGCCGGCCCGAACAGTTGACGGTATACGCCCGCTACACGCGGCGCGGCGGCCTGGACATCAACCCCTGGCGCAGCAACGCCGGCGCCCCGCCGCCGGCCGACGTGCGCACGGCGCGCCAATAGGGGCGCGGCAGGAGCCCCCCCCCCGGCAGCCTGCCCGCGCCGGCCGCCCTGGCCCGGACTACGGCGTGAAGGGCTGCGGCCGCGGCGTGTCGTCTTCGGAAGGCGGCAGTGCCGGCAGCTGGATGGCGGGCTGTTCCCCCGTCAGGGTTTTCAGGAACGCCACGATCTGGCTGTTTTCCTGCGGCGTGAAGGTGCGCCCCAATTGCAGCCGGCCCATCACGTCGACGGCGTCGACCAGCGTCGCGGCCTCGCCGTCGTGGAAGTACGGATAGGTCAGCGCGACGTTGCGCAAGGTGGGCACCTTGAACATGAAGCGATCGGCATCGCTGCCCGTGACGGCGGCGCGGCCTTCGGCCTTGTTGTCCGTCTGGTAGGGAGTGATCACGCCCATCTTCTGGAACGAATTGCCGCCCGCGGCCGGGCCGTTGTGGCAGGCCACGCAGCCGCTTTCCTTGAACAGCTTGTAGCCGGCCAGTTCGTGCACCGTCAGGGCCTGGGCGTCGCCGCGCAGCCATTGGTCGAATCGCGCATTGGGCGTGACCAGCGTTTCTTCGAAGGCGGCCAGCGCCTGCGTGACCTCGTCGAGCGTGATCGTGTCGGACCCGAAGGCCTGCCTGAATTCGGCCCGGTAGCCCGGAATGGAACTGAGCACCTGGATGGCCAGTTCGTGCGACGAGGCCATTTCGGCCGGGTTGGCGATCGGCCCGCCGGCCTGTTCGCGCAGGTCCTTGGCGCGGCCATCCCAGAACTGGGCGATGTTCAGGCTGGAATTAAGCACGGTGGGCGAATTGATGCCGCCCTGCTGCCAGTTGTGGCCAATAGACGCCTTCAGGTTGTCCGAGCCGCCCATGCTGAGGTTGTGGCAGGAATTACAGGAAATGGCGCCCGACTTGGACAGCCGCGGGTCGAAGAACAGCTTCTTGCCGAGCTCGACCTTGGCGGGTTCGCGCACGACGGCGGGTTCGATGGGCTGGATGGGTTCCTGCTGCCGGGCCGGCGCCGGCTGCGCCCAGACGCCGGCCGCCACGGCGACGGCCCAGAGTATTCGCGACTTGTTCATGTTGCTTTCCTGTCAAATGACCATCAGGTCGACAGGGTTATTACAGCCAAATGCCGCCCAGGCGGCCTTGCGCGGTATCAAGGCCTACTTCTGCGCGCTGTAATGCTTGCTTGGCGCCTGCACCGGTGCGGGCGCCAGGCGGGCCTGCACGGCGATCCATTGGGCCAGCAGCGCGGCCACGGCGAAGGCCAGGCCGGCGCCGACCCAGGGGCCCTGGCTCAGGCCGGCATCGAGCAGCAGGCCGAAGGCCAGCGGCCCCAGCGCGGAACCGACATCCATGCCCGAATACACCAGGCCGTAGACCGAGCCGGTGGCCCCCCTGGGGGTGACGCGCCGGATCAGCATGTCGCGCGAGGGCGCGGCCACGCCGGAACAAAAGCCCGCCAGCCCCACCACCGCCGCGGCCAGCCCGGCGGGCACCAGGCCCAGCGCCAGCACCACCAGCGTGACGCCGGCCAGCACCAGCGCCACCATCACGGTAAGTTCGGTGCGCGGATTGGCCGATACCAGGAAGCCCCCTGCCGCCATCCCCACGGCCGAGGCCACCATATAGCCCGACAGCGCCGAGCTGGCCACCACCTTCGACAAATCGTAGAGCTGGCCCAGCAGCGGGATCGTGTAGTTCTGCACCGACGACAGCGCGATGGAGGTGCAGGCGAAGAACAGGAACGCCGCCCACAGGGCCGGGCGGGACAGCAAGGCGGCCAGCGTGGCCAGTACGCCTTCCTGGGCCGGCGCGGCCGCTTCGGCCTGCTGCGCGGAGGCCGCGGCCGCGGGCGACGCGCCGCCCAGCAGGTCGCGGCCCAGGATGGTCAGCAGCAGCACCAGCGCCACCAGCCCGGCGGCGCTGAAAGCGGCCACGCGCCAGTCGGCCAGCAAGGTGATCGAGGTCATGAACACCGGCGTCAGGGCCCAGCCCAGGTTGCCCGTCAGGCCGTGCGTGCTGAATGCATGGCCCAGGCGCGGCGCGCTGACGCGGTGGTTCATGATGGAATAGTCGGCCGGGTGGAACACGGAATTGCCCAGCCCGCCCACCACGGCCGCCACCAGCAGCATGGCATAGCCATTGGCCGAACCGATCAGCACGCCGGACAGCACGAAGCTGCCCAGGCCGAACCACAGCACCGGCCGGGCGCCGATGCGGTCGACCAGGAAGCCCGACGACGCCTGGCCGAAGCCGGACACCACGTAGAAGCACGACACCAGCAGCCCCAGGCGGGCGAAGTCCAGGTCGAACGCCGCGCCCAGCGAAACGTAGAGCGACGGCAGCACCAGCTGGAAGAAGTGTGACGAGGCGTGCGCGATGCCGATCAGCAGGATGGTCAGCCAGTCGCGGCGGCGAAGGTCGGCGGAATCCAGCGTGGCGGTATCTGCGGCGGAAGACATGGCGGCAATGGCCTGTGCGGCCTGGCAAGGCGCCGACGCAACGGCCCGCGCGGCTTGGGCTGAAACCTTGGCCGGCGCCCGGCTACTGCGATTTCTCGCGGATGGCGGGCCAGGCCCGCTGCAGGTAATACAGCATCGACCAGACGGTGAGCACCGCGGCGATCAGGATCAGCACGTCGCCCAGCAGGCGGCTGGACAGCCCGAACAGCGGCTGGTTGTACAACAGGCACGGAATGGCCACCATCTGGGCGGCCGTCTTGAACTTGCCCAGGCGGTGCACGGCCACGCTGGCGCTGGCGCCGATCTTGGCCATCCATTCGCGCAGGGCCGAAATCGTGATCTCGCGGCCGATGATGATCAGCGAGATGAAGGCGTCGACCCGGCCCAGGTCCAGCAGCACGATCAGGGCGGCGCACACCATGAGCTTGTCGGCGACCGGATCCAGGAACGCGCCGAAGGCCGAGGTCTGGTTCCAGCGGCGTGCCAGCCAGCCGTCGAACCAGTCGGTCAGGGCCGCGACGATGAAGGCCCAGGCGGCCAGGGTATCGCGGGCGGGCTCGGCCATCCAGGTGTCGGGAATGTAGAACAGCCCCACCACCAGCGGGATCATGGCGATGCGCAGCCACGTCAGGATAATAGGCACGTTGATTGGCATAATGAACGTATGCTACATCACCCAAGAGAAAAGAGTCCCGCGCCGCGCTTCGCTTGCCGTCCGCCTCGCGGCCTGCAGGCCGCTCGGATTCGCCAGGCACCTGGCAGTCCGCAGGGGCTGCCAGGTGTCCGGGCTCACCCCCGCAGGGCCTCGTAGATGCGTTCGGCCAGGTCGTGCGAAATGCCCTCGACCGAGGCCAGGTCCTCGATGCTGGCGCCGGCCACCCCCGAAAAACCGCCGAATCGGGCCAGCAGCCGCTGGCGGCGGCGGGCCCCGACTCCCTCGATTTCTTCCAGGCGCGACACATTGCGCGCCTTGGCGCGCCGCGCCCGCATGCCGGTGATGGCGAAGCGGTGGGCTTCGTCGCGCACCTGGGCGATCAGCATCAGGGCGGCCGATTCGCCGCCCAGCGCCACCGGCGGGCGCCCGTCGGCAAACACCAGGGTCTCCAGGCCGACCTTGCGCCCTTCCCCCTTGGCCACGCCGACCAGCGTCTGGATATCCAGGCCCAGTTCGGCGAACACCTGGCGGGCGACCTCGACCTGGCCCTTGCCCCCGTCGATCAGCACCAAGCCTGGCATGGGCGCCTCGCCGTCGGCCACCTTGCCGAAGCGGCGGGTCAGCACCTGGCGCATGGCCGCGTAGTCGTCGCCGGGCGTGATGCCCGCGATGTTGTAGCGGCGGTACTGCGACGGCTGCATGTCGTGGTGCTGGAACACCACGCAGGACGCCTGGGTGGCTTCGCCGGCGGTGTGGCTGATATCGAAGCATTCGATGCGCAGCGCGTCCAGCGCGGCCTCGTCGGCCTCCAGGTCGAGCGCCTCGGCCAGCGCCAGGGTACGCGCCGCCCGGGCGCCGGATTCGGTCAGGGCGCGGGCCAGCGCCATGTCGGCATTCCTGGCGGCCTGTTCCAGCCAGGCGCGGCGCACGCCCTGGGGCCGCGTCAGCACGCGGGCCGGCCGGGTGTTGGCCTGCTCGGCCAGCAGCGCCATCAGGCCGGCGTCGGGCAAAGCGTGCGAACAGACCAGCACGGGCGGCAGCGGATTGTCGGTGTAGTGCTGGGCAATGAAGGCCTCGAGCACTTGCGGGGCCCCCTGGCCGTCGACGTGCACGGGAAAGAACGGCTTGTCGCCCAGGTGCCGGCCGCCGCGCACCATCGCCAGGTTCACGCACACCCGGCCGCCGGCCGAGGCCACCGCGATGATGTCGGTATCCTCGCCGCCCACGTCTTCCATGGTCTGCTGGTGCAACACGCGCGCCAGCGAGCCCATCTGGTCGCGCAGCGCGGCGGCTTCCTCGAAGCGCAGTTCGCCGGACGCCTGCAGCATGCGCTGCTCGATCTCGCCCATGACCTCGCGCGCCTCGCCGTTCAGGAAGCGCGCGGCGCGCTCCACGTCGCGCGCGTATTCGTCGGCCTCGATGGCGCCGACGCAGGGTGCGGAACAGCGGCCGATCTGGTGCAACAGGCAGGGCCGCGAGCGATTGGCGAACACCGTGTCTTCGCAGGTGCGCAGGCGGAATACCTTCTGCAGGATCTGGATGGTCTCGCGCACCGCCCACGCGTTGGGAAACGGCCCGAAGTACTGCCCGCGCTTGTTGGTGGCGCCGCGGTAATAGGCGATGCGGGGCCATTCGTGCCCCGTGACCAGCAGGTACGGGTACGACTTGTCGTCGCGGAACAGGATGTTGTAGCGCGGCCGCAGGCTCTTGATGAGGTTGTTCTCGAGCAGCAGCGCCTCGGCCTCGGAGCGTGTCACCGTGACTTCGACGCGCGCCACCTTCGCCACCATCTGGGCGATGCGCGGGCTGGCCAGGTTTTTCTGGAAATACGACGAGACGCGCTTTTTCAGGTCGCGCGCCTTGCCGACATACATGACGACGCCGTCGGCGTCCAGGTGACGATAGACGCCGGGCAGGTGCGGCAGGTCAGCCAGGAACGATTTGAGATTGAAGTCGTCGGGCATGCTGGTGGCGGGTTTCGGCCTGCAGGGTATCCCAGTCGGGCGCGGCGAAGCGCGGCATCAGGCGGCGGATGCGGGCCACCGATTCGGGCGGGTGGGCAACGTCCAGGCGCGCCAGCAGGTCGTCGGCCAGGTCGGGGCGGTTGCACACCAGCACCATGTCGCAGCCGGCGCCCAGCGCGGCCTGCGCGCGCGCCAGGATATCGCCGGCCACGGCCGCGCCTTCCATGGTGAGGTCATCGGAGAACACCACGCCGTCATAGCCCAGCTGGCCGCGCAGGATGTCCTGCACCCAGCGGCGCGAAAAACCGGCCGGCCGCTTGTCGACCTTGGGGTAGATCACGTGCGCCGGCATCACGGCGGGCAGCACCGCGTCGCCCAGCCAGGCATAGGGCGCCGCGTCGTCTTTCAGGATGCGTTCGAGCGCGCGCGGGTCGACCGGGATCTCGTGGTGCGAATCGGCGCCCACGAACCCGTGCCCCGGGAAATGCTTGCCGCAGGCCGCCATGCCGGCCTGCGCCAGGCCCTGGGCCAGCGCGCGCGCCAGCATCGCCACCACGCGCGGGTCGCGGTGAAAGGCGCGGTTGCCGATGACCTGGCTGACGCCGTAGTCCAGGTCCAGCACGGGAGTGAAGCTGAGATCGACGCCGCAGGCGCGCAGCTCGGCGGCCAGCACGTAGCCGGCCTCGGTGGCCAGGCGCATGGCGGTCAGCGGGTCGCGGTCCCAGAGCCGCCCCAGCGCCTGCATGGCCGGCAGCGGCGTGAAACCGTCTTCGCGAAAGCGCTGGACCCGGCCGCCCTCGTGGTCGACCGCGATCAACAGGGGTTCGCCGCGCGCGCGGTGGATCTTGCGGGTCAGCGCGCACAGCTGGCGCCGGCTTTCGAAGTTGCGCGCGAACAGGATCACGCCGCCCACCAGGGGGTGGCGCAGCCGGCGCTTCTCTTCTTTGGTGAGCGTGGTGCCGGCCACGTCGACCATGACCGGGCCGGGCGGCAACGGGGTTTTCTGTTTCTTGGCCATGCGGGCTTGTCCTTTGATGTCCGGAAAAACGGCCCGACCTCAGGGCTTGCGCTCGACCACCACGTAGGCGGCCGCCAGGTCGGATTCGTCGGTAATGGAAACGTGGGCCGCGCCGAAGCGCGGCGCATACCATTCGAGCAGGCTGGGCGCGATCACCAGCACCGGCCGCCCGCCCGGGGCGTTGAGCGTCTGGACGCGGGTCCAGGTCATGGGCATGCGCATGCCCAGCCCGATGGCCTTGGAAAAGGCTTCCTTGGCGGCAAAGCGCGTGGCCAGGAAGCGCACGCCGCGGGCCGGGTCGCGGGCGCGGCGGGCGTGGAATTTCTGCAGTTCCTCGGGCCCCAGGATCTTCTCGGCGAACCGGTCGCCGTGCCGCGCCAGCGCGCGCTCGACGCGGTCGATGCGCAGCAGGTCCATGCCGATGCCGGCGATGCCGCCGGGCGGCGTGGGGGTCGGAATGGCGGGTGTCTGGGACATCGGCGTCGAATAGGCACGGTAACGCGGGGCGGCAGCCGCCCCGTACCTGGAATGATACGCGAGCGCGCCGCCCGGGCGGCCGGTTCAGCGGCCGCGCAGGGCCTGCTGGCGCGCCTGCACCATCAGCGCTTTCATGTCGCGCACGGCCTTTTCCCAGCCGTCGAACACCGCCTGCGCCACGATGGCGTGGCCGATGTTCAATTCGGCGATGCCGTCCAGCGCCGCGATAGGCGCCACATTGCCATAGTGCAGGCCATGGCCGGCATTGACGCGCAGGCCGTGGCGCAGGCCTTCGGCCAGGGCGACGCGCAAGCGGTCGAGCTCGCGGCCGGCCTGCTCGCCCTGCGCTTCGGCGTAGGCGCCGGTGTGCAGTTCGATGACCGGGGCGCCGGCCTGGGCGGCCGCCTGGATCTGGGCGGGCTCGGGGTCGATGAACAGCGACACCCGGATGCCGGCCTGCTGCAGCCGCGCCACCGCGCTGGCCACCGCGGGCAGCGCGCCCGCCACGTCCAGCCCGCCTTCGGTGGTGAGTTCGGTGCGCTTCTCGGGCACCAGGCAGACGTCGCTGGGCCGCACGGCGCAGGCGATCTCGAGCATTTCCGGCGTGATGGCGCACTCGAGGTTCATGCGGGTACGCAGCAGCGGACGAATCGCGTGCACGTCGGCATCCTGGATGTGCCGGCGGTCTTCGCGCAGGTGCAGGGTGATCAGGTCGGCGCCGGCGTCTTCGGCGCGCAGGGCCGCCTGCACCGGATCGGGGTAGGACGTGTGGCGCTGCTGGCGCAGCGTCGCCACGTGATCGATATTGACGCCCAGTTCTATCATGGTGCCTTCGTGGACGAGACTTTGGTGGCTTCGCTCCAGCCGCCGCCCAGCGCCTTGTACAGCTCGACCCGGTTGTTCAGGGCTTCCAGGCCGGCCTGGACCAGGCCCAGTTGCGCGTTGAAGAAATCGACCTGGGCGGTCTGCACTTGCAGATAGCTGTCGACGCCGCCGGTGTAGCGCAGGTTGGACAATTCCAGCGTGCGCGCGGTCGAGGCCTGCAGCGAACGCAGCGCATCGAGCTGGGCGCTGTAGGTCGCTTCGCCGGCCAGCGCGTCGGACACTTCGCGGAACGCCTGCTGGATGGATTGTTCGTACTGCGCCACCGCGATGTTGTCGCGCGCCTTGGCCACGTTCAGCCCTTCGCGGATGCTGCCGCCGGCGAAGATGGGCGTGGTGATGGAAGGCGTGAAATTCCAGGCGCGCTGGCCGCCCTCGAACAGCGACCCCATCGAGGTGCTGGCAAAGCCCAGCATGCCGGTCAGCGAAATGGTGGGGAAGAACGCCGCGCGGGCCGCGCCGATGTTGGCGTTGGCGGCCAGCAGCTGGTTCTCGGCCGCCATGATGTCGGGGCGGCGTTCCAGCAGGTCGGACGGCAGGCCGGCCGGCACGGTGGCCAGCAACTGGTCGCGGCCGAACTCGGCGGGAGCCGGCAGGTCGGCCGGCAACGGCGTGCCCACCAGCACCGTCAGCGCGTTGATGGACTGCGCCCGCACCCGCGCCAGCTGCGCCAGGTCGGCCGAGGCCGAATCGAGCAGGCCCTTGGACTGGTTCAGGTCGAGCTCGGACGCCACGCCGCCGTCGTAGCGGCGCTTGACCAGGTTGTACGACTCCTGGCGCGAGGCCAGTGTCTTGCGGGTCAGGTCGAGCTGGACCTCGGCGGCACGCTGCGTGAAATAGGCTTGCGCCACCGCGCCCACCAGAGTGATGTGCGTGCTGCGTTGCGCCTGCTCGGTTGCCAGGTACTGCTGGTAGGCGGCTTCGGACAGGTTGCGCAGCCGGCCGAACAGGTCGATTTCGAAGGTGGTGAGGCCGATGCCCGCCTGGAAGGTGTTGCCCACCATGTCGCGGCCCGTCTGGCTCATGTTGGCCGGCACGCGCTGGCGCGTGCCTTCGACGCCCGCGCCGATGCTGGGCCACTGCGCCCCGCGCTGCACGCCGTACTGGGCCCGGGCCTCTTCGACGCGCTGCACCGCCACGCGCAGGTCGCGGTTGTTGACCAGCGCCAGTTCGATCAGCGCCTGCAGGCGCGGGTCGCGGAAGAATTCGCGCCAGCCGATATCGGCGGCCGGCACCGCCCCCGCCGGCGCCACGGCGGCGGCGGGCTGTTCCGACAGGGTCGAGCCGGACGCGCCGTACTGCACCTTGGGCTGCGTGGGCCAGTCGCCCGGCACGGGCGATTCGGGGCGATGGTAATCGGGCGCCAGCGAGCATCCGGCCAGCACGGCCGCCACGCACACCGACAGCGCGGTTCGTTTGTACATCAGGGCTGTCATTCCTTGCCCTCCTGGCCGGGGGCCGTGGACGGCCCGTTGCCGGATTGGTCGGACGCCGCTTCGCGGGCGCGCTTGGCGGCCTGCTCGGCTTCGAATTCCTTCAGTTCGTTGCCCAGCAAGCGCGGCTTGGTCTTGAACAGGCTGAGCACCACCACGAAGAACGTCGGCACGAAAATGACGGCGAACGGCGTGGCCGCCAGCATGCCGCCCAGCACGCCGATACCCACCGCGCGCTGGCTGGCCGCGCCCGCGCCCGTGGCGATGGCCAGCGGGATCACGCCCAGGATGAAGGCCAGCGAGGTCATCAGGATGGGACGGAAACGCAGCCGCGCGGCCTCGACGGTGGCCTCGTACAGGCCCATGCCGCGGGCGTACTGGTCCTTGGCGAACTCGACGATCAGGATGGCGTTCTTGGCGGCCAGCCCGATCACCGTCACCATGCCCACCTGGAAGTAGACGTCGTTGGACATGCCCAGCAGCGACACCAGCGCCACCGCGCCCAGCATGCCCAGCGGCACCACCAGCATGACCGACAGCGGGATGGCCCAGCTTTCGTACAGGGCGGCCAGCACCAGGAACACGACCAGCAGCGACAGGCCCATCAGGATGGGCGCCTGGCTGCCGGCCTGGCGTTCCTGGTAGGACAGGCCGTTCCATTCGAAGCCGAAGCCCGACGGCAGCTGGCCCACCAGGCGTTCCATTTCGGCCATGGCTTCGCCGGTGGTGTAGCCGGGCGCCGCGTCGCCGCCGATACGCATCGACTCGTAGCTGTTGTAGCGCACCACCTGCACCGGGCCCTGGGTCCAGTTGGCCGACACGAAGCTGGACAAGGGCACCATGCCGCCCTCGGCGTTGCTGACGTTCATCTTCAGGATGTCGTCGACCTGCATGCGATGGCGCGCTTCGGCCTGCACCCAGATGTTCTGCATGCGCCCCATGTTGGGGAACTTGTCGATGTAGGCCGAGCCGAGCGCGGTGGAAATCAGCGTGGCGGCCGCGTCGAAGTCGACGCTCAGGGCGGCGGCCTTGTCGCGGTCGATGGTCAGGTTCAGCTGCGGGCCTTCGCCCAGGCCGGTGATGCGCACCTGGGACAGCACCGGGCTCTTCATGGCCATGCCCATCAGCTGGCCGGTGGCCTGGGCCAGGGCCTGGCTGCCGGCGTTGGCGCGATCCTGCAGGCGGAAGTCGAAGCCGCTGGCATTGCCCAGCGAGGAGATCGCCGGCGGCACCAGGGTGAAGACCTGCGCGTCATGGATGCCCATCAGCTGTTTCTGGAACGCCGCGAACGCGATGGCGCCGGCGGAATCCTTGGGATCCTTGCGTTCGGAGAAATCTTTCAGCGTCGAGAACGCGATGGCCGCGTTCAGGCCGTTGCCGTTGAAGCTGAAGCCCTGCACCGTGATGATGTTTTCCACCGCGGGCTGCGACATGAAGTAGTCTTCGACCTGCTTGATGACGTCGATGGTGCGGTTGGCGCTGGCGCCGGTGGGCAGCTCGATGTTGCTGACCACGTAGCCCTGGTCTTCCTCGGGCAGGAACGACGACGGCAGGCGCAGGTACAGCCAGCCCAGCAGCACCACCAGCAGCACGAAGAACAGCATCATGCGCCCGCCCTTGTGCAGGACGCGCGCGACCCAGTTCTGGTAGCCGTGGGTGGTGGCGTCGAACTTGCGGTTGAACCAGCCGAAGAAGCCCTTCTTGTCGGCGTGGTGACCCTTGGGAATGGGCTTGAGGATGGTGGCGCACAGGGCCGGCGTGAAGGTCAGCGCCAGGAAGGCCGAGAAAAAGATCGACACGGCCATGGCCACCGAGAACTGGCGGTAGATGACGCCCACCGAACCGGTCATGAAGGCCAGCGGCAGGAACACCGTGACCAGCACCAGCGTAATGCCCACGATGGCCCCGCTGATCTGCGGCATGGCCTTCTTGGTGGCCTCTTTGGGCGGCAGGCCCTCGGACGCCATGATGCGCTCGACGTTCTCGACCACCACGATGGCGTCGTCGACCAGGATGCCGATGGCCAGCACCATGGCGAACATGGTAAGCACGTTGATGGAGAAGCCCAGCGCCAGCATCACCGCGAACGCGCCCAGCATGGCCACGGGCACCACCAGTGCCGGGATCAGCGTGTAGCGCACGTTCTGCAGGAACAGGAACATCACCAGGAACACCAGCACCATGGCTTCGCCCAGGGTGTGCAGCACCTGCTCGATGGACACCTTGACGTACGGCGCGGTGTCGTACGGGATGTCGTACTTGATGTTGCCCGGGAAGTACTTGGACAGCGATTCCATCTGGGCGCGCACGCCCTCGGCCGTGGCCAGCGCGTTGGCGTCGGGCGACAGCACGATGGCGAAGGCCGCCGTGGGCTTGCCGTTCAGGCGCGCGCCGAACTGGTAGTTGTCGGCGCCGACCTCGATGCGCGCGACGTCGCGCAGCCGCACCGACGAACCGTCGGTGTTGGCGCGCAGCACGATGTTGCCGAAGCCCTCGACCGTGGACAGCTGCCCGTTGACGATCACGGTGGCGGTGGAACGCTGGCTGTCGGGGTTGGGCGGTGCGCCCATGCTGCCGGCCGAGATCAGCACGTTCTGGCGGCTGATGGCCGCGTTGACATCGGCGGCGCTGAGATTGAAGCCCACCAGCTTGTCGGGATCGATCCAGATGCGCATGGCGCGCGGCGCGGCGAACAGCTGGAACTGGCCCACGCCGGGCACCCGCGAAACCGGGTTCTGGACGTTGCGGGTGATGTAGTCGGCCAGCGCGGTCTGGTCCAGCGTGCCGTCGGTGGACGACAGCGTGACGATCATCAGGAAGCCGGCGCTGGTCTGCTCGTACTGGATGCCCTGCTGCGTGACGGCCATGGGCAACTGCGCGGACACGTTGGACACGCGGTTCTGCACGTCGACCTGGGCAAGATCGGGATCGGTACCCGGCGCGAACGTGGCGGTGATCTGCGACTGGCCGTACGAGTCGCTGACGGATTCGTAGTACAGCAGGCCCTTGGCGCCGTTGAGCTGGTCTTCGATGATGCTGGTGACCGACTCGGCCACTTCCTTGGCCGAGGCGCCCGGATAGGTGGCCGTGATGGTGATGGCCGGCGGCGCCACGTCGGGATACTGCGAGACCGGCATGTTGGGGATGGCCAACAGGCCCGCCAGCAGAATGAACAGGGCGACTACCCAGGCGAAGATAGGTCGATCGATGAAAAATTGCGGCATGTGGGCTGACTCTGAAAGTGCTCACGAAAACAGGAACGCGGCGCAGCGCGCCGCGTGCCGTTCAGGACTTCTGCCCCGAGGCCGGCTGGTCGGGCGGGGCGCCTTCGCCGGGGGGCTTGCCCCCGACTGGCGGGGCGGCCTTGCCGTTGCCGCCGGGGTTCCAGGGCGACGCCTGCACCGGGGCGCCCGGGCGGATCTTCTGGAAGCCCTCGACCACGACCACGTCGCCCGCCTTCAGGCCACTGGTGATGAGCCACTGGTTATCGATCACCGAGCCGGTCTTGACGGCCACCTGCTCGATCTTGTTGTCTTTCACCAGCATCAGGCTCTGCAGGCCATCGGCGGTGCGCTGCAGCGCCTGCTGGGGCACCAGCAGCGCCTGCTGGTCGATGCCTTCGTCGACGCGCACGCGCACGTACATGCCGGGCAGCAGGATGCTGTCCGGGTTGGGCACCTCGGCGCGCAGGTTGACCTGGCCCGTGGTGGGGTCGACCGTGATGCCGGTGAACAGCAGCTTGCCCGCGTGCTCGTAGATGGAACCGTCTTCCAGCACGACGCTGACGCGCGCGGCATCCTGGCCCGCCTTCTGCATCTGGCCGCTGGCGAACGCCTTGCGCAGCTTGGCCAGATCGGAGGTGCTTTGCGTGAAATCGACATAGACCGGGTCCAGCTGCTGCACCAGGGCCATTTGCGTGGCCGAGGTCGCCTCGACCAGCGCGCCCTCGGTGACCAGCGGCTTGCCGATGCGCCCCGTGATGGGCGAGGTGACATCGGTGTAGCCCAGGTTGATCGAGGCGTTGTCCAGGTTGGCCTTGGCGGCCGCCACCGAGGCCTCGGCCTGGCGATAGCCGGCCACCGCGTTGTCGTATTCCTGCTTGCTGACCGCGTTGGCCTTGACCAGCGGCGCATAGCGATCGGCCAGCGCCTTGGCGCTGTACAGGTCGGCCTGCGACTGCTTGAGCTGGGCGGCCGCCTGGTCGCGCGCGGCGCGGTACGGCGCGGGGTCGATCTTGAACAGCAGCTGGCCTTCCTTGACGTCGCCGCCCTGCTCGAACTCGATCTTCTGGACGATGCCCGTGACGCGCGCACGGATTTGCGCATCGCGCACCGCATCGACGCGGCCGGGCAGTTCGGAAACGATAGAGGCGGGCTTGGGCTGGACGGTAATGACGCTGACCTGCGGCATGCCCGGATTCATTTGAGGCTGTTCTTTGCACCCTGCCAGAGCCAATGCGACGAGCGCGACGGCACCGAATCCCGAGACACGATGAGGCGAAAAACGCATGGATTCCTCACGGAGTAGAACCGCAGCGCGCGAGCCCGCGCATGCGGGGCCGAACGCATGGAGAGGCGTCCGGGAAGCCCGTTAATGTACCGTATTTTCGTCCTAAAACGGCAGCTTTTCGCGCATTCTTACTGTATTGTGCGCTGTATTCCGCTTAGGCGGGCGCGGCTTCGGCGGTCAGGTTGCCCAGAAAAACATAGCCCATGCCATGCACGGTATGCAGCGGCAAGGTGGCGCCGACGCCGCGCACTTTCTTGCGCAGGCGGCTGATGGACACGTTGATGGTGCGCAGGCCGGCCTGCGGCAGCGCCTGCTGCAAGGCCTCGCGCGTCAGCTCGCGTTGCGGGCTGGCCAGCAGGCACAGGAAGCAGGCCCGTTCGGCGGCGGTCAGGTTGACGCGCTGGCCTTCGGGCGTGACCAGCACCCACCCCTGGTACAGCAGGCCCCACCAGCCGTCGTGATCGTGGCGGCGCGCAAAGACCGCACGGGGCGGGGTGGCATGGGAAACGGGCTGGGCTGGGGAAAAAACGACCATGGCGGCTTCAGGGAATTGGGCGACGCGTTGCAACGTCGCGACAGTGGATCGACAAGACGGCGCAATGCATTGCGCGACATGCGAAACACTACCCGCTTATAGACACTTTATTGCACGGCATTCGGGAAATCGGACCAATCTGAAGAAGGCCAGGCCGGACAGCCAGGCTACTTGCGCCCCTGGCGATGAATGTCGTGGGCGACGAAGCTCTGGTCGGCCGACGGGCGTTCCAGCACGCCGGGATCGGCCAGCGTGCGCTGGATATCGGCCAGGCCGCTCTGCCAGTGTTCGCGCATGGCCTCGGTGCCGAACTCGTAGTCTTTCGAGTTGCGCTCGTAGTGCTTGGCTTCGTAGATCAGGTTGATGACATTGACCGCCGGGGTGCAGGCCAGTTCGCGGATATCGGCCAGGGCGGCGCTGTTGCGCTCGTGCTCGGGCAGGCGTTCGAGCAGCCGCTGCAGGCCGCGGCGCAGCTTCAGGATGCGCTGGTACGTATTGGTGACCGTGCGGGTACGGCTGGAATACTGGATGTCTTTCTGACGCTCGGCCACCTCTTCCAGGTTGGTGGGCAGCGGGCCGCGCGCCGGCCACAGGTCGACCTGGAAGGCCAGCGTGTCGTGCATGGGGTGGGCCGACAGCACCTGCGCCAGCGGCGTGTTCGAGACCACGCCGCCGTCCCAGTAGTATTCGCCGTCGATCTCTACCGCCGGGAAGCCGGGCGGCAGCGCCCCGGAGGCCATGATGTGCTCGGCCCGCAGGCGCGTGCCTCGGCTGTCGAAATAGGCGAAATTGCCGGTGCGGACATTGACCGCGCCCAGGCTGACGCGCACGTCGCCCCGGTTGAGCAGGTCGAAGTCCACGTAGTCGTGCAGGGTGGCGGCCAGCGGCGTGGTGTCGTAGAAGCTGGTGGCGGCCGGGCCGCCGCCCTGCATCCAGAACGGCGGCGGGTAGCGCGGCTTGAAGAACCCGGGCTGGCCGGCGGCCAGCGCCTGGAAGGCCGCCAACTGGCCGTTCATGGCGGGCGACCCGTAGCCGAACGGAATGCCCTGGAACATGCCCGCCAGCGTGTCGCCCCAGGGCAGGGCCGAAAACCCGGTGGGCCGGCAGATGCTTTCCCAGAAGCCGCGCAGCCGCTCGACCCGCTCGTCGGGCGGCGAGCCGGCGATGATGGCGGCGTTGATGGCCCCGATCGAAATGCCGGCGATCCAGTTCGGGCGGATGCCCGCTTCATGCAGGCCCTGGTACACCCCCGCCTGGTACGACCCCAGCGCCCCGCCGCCCTGCAACACCAGCGCCACCGTGTCGTACGCCGGCGCCGCCGGCGCACGCTTGCCGCGCCGGGGCGCCGCCCTGGTCATTTGGCGGGCGCGGGCTGCTGCGGCACGCCGCTGCCGGCGCGAAACGGATACCGGCTGAAGATCTGCGCGACGCTGGCCTCGACGTTCTGCGGGGACGACGCCTGCGCGACATCGTCGATCACGCCCACGCTCACCCCTTCCCATACCAGTTGCTTGCGCCGGGCGTCGACCAGGTCGATGTTCAGCGTACCCTCGGTATACTGGTAGACGTCGCTGCCCCAGCCGTAGCCGGGCCAGCCGCCATAAAAACCCGCGCGATAGCCGTAGTACGGGCCGGGCGGCGCCGGCGTGACCTCGGTCTTTTCCTGCCGCTTGGCGTTGAAGTTGACCAGCAGGTCGGGCGACTGTTCGCTGTATGTATAGCCTCGCATTTCCATCTGGCCGCGCGTGGCGGTTTTCAGGCGCTCGGTCAGCAGCGAGCTGTAGCCCGCCTTGTCGGTGCCCAGGGGCGACATGAAGCCGAAGCTGCGATAGCGGCCGAAGTCGGCGCCATGGTCGTAATCGCTGCGTATGGTGGGCCCGGTCGAGCAGGCCGACAACAACCCGGCCAGAGCCAGGGCGGGAACGAACGCGATGCGTTTCATGCTGGTCTCCGCGAGAGGATGCATGGCATCATGCCGTGAAGCCCGCAAACTTGCAATACGATCTCATTCGCATCCTGCGGCGACGCTGGCCGCCGCATACACTATGCCCTGCTTTCCTTTCCGGCTTCCATGACCTCGGCTCCCCTGGAACTCGACGGCTCGATCTGGCTGCGCTCGGGCGCTCACACCTGGGGCGGCAAGAGCCGCATCGACCTGCTGACCCAGATCGACGCCACCGGCTCGATCAGCGCCGCCGCGCGCGCGGTGGGCATGAGCTACAAGGGCGCCTGGGACGCCATCGACGCCATGAACAACCTGGCCGGCGAGCCGCTGGTGTTGCGCGCCACGGGCGGCCGTGGCGGCGGCGGGGCCCGGCTGACCGAGCGGGCGCGCAAGCTGGTGGCCACGTTCCAGGCCCTGGAAGCCGAGCACCGGCGCGTCATGGCGCACCTGGCGCAAGCCGGCCTGGACGCCGCCGGCGACCTGAACCTGATGAGACGCATCATGCTGAAAACCAGCGCCCGCAACAAGCTGCTGGGCACCGTCAGCGCCATCCGCACCGGCGCGGTCAATGACGAGATCAGCCTGCGCATCGCGGGCGGCCACGAGATCGTGGCGACCATCACGCGCGACAGCACCGCCGAACTGGCCCTGCAGGTGGGGGCCGAGGCGATCGCGCTGATCAAGGCGCCCTCGGTGCTGGTCGCCCTGCCCTCGCGCGGCATGCGGCTGTCGGCGCGCAACCAGCTCGGCGGCACGGTGGCCGCCGTGCGCCAGGGGGCCGTGAACAGCGAGGTCATCGTGGACCTGCCCGGCGGCGGCGCCATCGCCGCCATCGTCACCCGGGAAAGCGTCGACGCCCTGAAACTGGCGCCGGGTGTGGCGGTGCTGGCGATATTTGATGCGTCCAGCGTGATCCTGGGGGTGGTGGCTTAGCGTGCGGGTGCCGCCTGGCGCGGCGGCAGACTTCGAACAGCGGGTGTCAGACACCCCGAAGGGTGTCTGGCACCGCCGTCGCCCTTGACAGCTAGCCCAGCAGCAAGGCGTCGTCGGACAGTTTCTCGCCGCGCACGCGCTCGAACATGGCCAGCAGGTCGGGCACGTCCATGCCCTTGCGCTGGTCGCCGGACACGTCCAGCACCACCTGCCCCTGGTGCAGCATCACGGTGCGCTCGCCGACGTCCAGCGCCTGGCGCATGCTGTGGGTGACCATCATGGTGGTCAGCCGGTTTTCGGCCACGATGCGCGCCGTCAGCTGCAGCACGAAGTCGGCGGTGCGCGGGTCCAGGGCCGCGGTGTGTTCGTCCAGCAGCAGGATGCGCGAAGGCTGCAGCGCCGCCATCAGCAGGCTGACCGCCTGCCGCTGGCCGCCCGACAGCAGCCCGATGCGGTCGGTCAGGCGGCTTTCCAGCCCCAGGCCCAGCGTGGCCAGGCGCTCGCGGAAGCCTTCCCGCATCGAGGCCTTCACGGCGCGGCCCAGGCCGCGCCGCGCGCCGCGCAGCTGGGCCAGCGCCATGTTCTCTTCGATGGTCAGGTCTTCGCAGGTGCCGGCCATCGGGTCCTGGAAGACGCGGGCCACCCGGCCGGCGCGCTGCCAGACGGGTTCGCGGGTGACGTCCGCGTCGTTGATCTCGATGCGGCCCGAATCCACCGGCAGGTCGCCCGACACGGCGTTCAGGAAGGTGGACTTGCCGGCGCCATTGGAGCCGATCACCGTGACGAACTGCCCGCTGGGGATGTCCAGCGACAGCCCGCGCAGCGCCCGCGTCTCGATGGGCGTGCCGGCATTGAAAGTGATTTTCAGGTCTTGTGCGCGCAGCATGTCAGGCCCCCTTCTTGCCGAGCAGGCGGCGCTTCATCATGGGAATGACCAGGGCGATGGTGACCAGCACCGCGGTGACCAGGTTCAGGTCCTGGGCCTGCAGGCCGATGAAATCGCTGTTCAGGGCCAGCGCGATGAAGAAGCGGTACACGATGGCGCCCAGGATGACCGCCAGCGTGGCCAGCACCAGCTTGCGCGACGGCAGGATGCTTTCGCCGACGATCACCGCGGCCAGGCCGATGACGATGGTGCCGATGCCCATGGAAATATCGGACCCGCCCTGCGTCTGGGCGAACAGCGCGCCGGCCAGCCCCACCAGCGCGTTCGACAGCGCCATGCCGGCCAGGATCATGGCGCCGGTATTGACGCCCTGCGCGCGCGCCATGCGGCCGTTCGAGCCGGTGGCGCGCATGGCCAGGCCGGTCTGCGTGGCCAGGAACCAGTCGAGCGCCAGCTTGACGACAATGACCACGCCCACCAGGATCAGCGGGCGCGCCACGTAGTCGCTCAGCCAGTCGGGCTGCAGGATGGTGAAGACGGTGGGCTCGGTGATCAGCGGCACATTGGGCTTGCCCATGATGCGCAGGTTCACCGAATACAGCGCGATCATCATCAGGATGCTGGCCAGCAGGTCCATGATGCGCAGCCGCACATTGAGCCAGCCGGTGACCAGGCCCGCCACGGCGCCCGCCGCGGTGGCCGCCAGGGTGGCCGTGAACGGGTCGACGCCGCCGGAAATCAGGGTGGCGGCCACCGCGCCGCCCAGCGGGAAGCTGCCGTCCACGGTCAGGTCGGGAAAGCGCAGCAGCCGGAAGGAAATCAGCACGCCCAGCGCGACCAGGCTGAAAATCAGGCCGATTTCCAGGGCGCCAAGCAAAGAGAACAGAGACATGAATCGAGTCTGGCCCGCCGCGTCTTGTGAACCCGGCCGGCGCTGCCTTGAATTGTGTTCGGTAGAGGAAAGCACGCGCCGCCGGCCCCGGAAGGCCGGCGGCCGCGGATTACTTGACGACCTGCGCGGCCGACTTCAGCAGCGCCTCGGACAGGGTGACCCCCTGCTTGGCGGCGGCGCCCGGGTTGACGAACAGTTGCAGGTTGGAACTGGTTTCGGACGGGATGGCGCCGGGCTTCTCGCCCTTCAGGATGCGCACCACGATCTTGCCGGTCTGCACGCCCAGGTCGCGGTAGTCGATGCCCAGCGCGGCGATGGCGCCACGCTTGACGCTGTCGGTGTCCGAGGCCACCAGCGGGATCTTGGCGTCGTTGCCGACCTTGACCAGCGATTCGTAGGCCGACACCACGTTGTTGTCGGTGTTGGTGTAGATGACGTCGACCTTGCCGATCAGGCTGCGCGCGGCCGAGGCCACGTCGACGGTGCGCGGCGCGGCCGCCTCGACGAGCGTCATGCCGGCCTTGGGCAGCAGTTCCTGCAGCTGCTTGACCACCACCACCGAATTGGCTTCGCCGGGGTTGTAGACCATGCCCACGCGCTTGGCCTCGGGCACGACTTTCTTGATCAGCTCGATCTGCTTGTCCAGGGCCAGCAGGTCGGACACGCCGGTGACGTTGGTGCCGGACGCGGCCATGCTGGGCACCAGCTGCGCGGCGACCGGGTCGGTGACGGCGGAATACACCACCGGCACATCCTTGGTGGCGGCCACCACCGACTGGGCCGACGGCGTGGCGATGGCCACGATGGCGTCGGGCCGGTCGCCCACGAACTTGCGGGCGATCTGGGCGGCGGTGCCGGTATTGCCTTGCGCGCTCTGGTATTGCCACTTCAGGTTCTTGCCGGCCTCGTAGCCGGCCTGCTTCAGGGCTTCCTGCACGCCGTCGCGCACGGCATCCAGGGCCGGGTGTTCAACGATGGCGGTCACCGCCACCGACTTCTGCTGCGCCGCAGCGGGAACAGCGTGGATAGCCAGCGCCGCCGCCAATGCGCCCACCGTCAGAAAATGTTTTTTTCCGATCAGCATAGGGTCAACTCCTTGCACCGTCTTGGTGTTGTTTATTTATCACGGCCGGCGCCGGCGGCTTCCCGCCGGCCCGCCAGCCCGTGAAACCGCTAAGTCTAACGTGTCGCGACGGGCTTTGCGGCGCGGGAAATCCCTAAAACGGTGCATGCCGGCCCCGTCCTACGTGGCCGCCCCCATGATGCGCTCGGGCAGCCAGGTGACGATTTCGGGGAATATGCACAGGAGCACAATGCCGGCCAGCATCACCAGCACATAGGGCAGCGACCCCCACAGGACCTCTTTGGTCGGCACCTGTGGCGCGATGGCATTGAGCACGAACAGGTTCAGCCCGATGGGCGGCGTGATCAGCCCGATTTCCATATTGATGGTCAGCACCACCGCGAACCAGTACGGGTCGAAGCCGGCCTGGATCACGATCGGGTACAGCAGCGGCGCGGCCATCACGATCACCGCCACCGGGGGCAGGAACATGCCGGCCACCAGCAGGAACACGTTGATCATGCCCATGAGCACCCAGCGATTCACTTCCAGCGCCGCGATGGCCTGCGCCACCGTCTGGGTGATGAACAGCGACGACAGCGCGAACGCGAACAGTTCGGCCGAGGCCATGATCATCATGATCATCACGCTTTCGCGCATGGCCGAGCCGAAAATGCCGGTGTAGGTCTGCATCCGCACCAGGCGGTAGACCACCGCCACGACCAGCAGCGTCAGCATGGCGCCCGCGCCGGCCGCCTCGGAGGGCGTGGCCACGCCGCCATACAGCACGAACAGCAGGCCCACCACGATCATCAGCAGCGGCAGCACGCGCGGCAGCGTCGCCAGCTTGTCGCGCAGCGAATACGACACCTTGCCCACATCGAAACTGAAACCCTTGCGGCGCGCGTCGAACAAGGCCCAGGCCATGAACATGGCGGTCAGCATCAGCCCCGGCAGCACGCCGGCCAGGAACAGCCGGCCGATCGAGGTCTGGGTGGATATTCCATAGACGATCATGGTGACCGAGGGCGGGATCAGGATGCCCAGCGTGCCCCCGGCAGCGATCGACCCGGTGGCGACCGAGGCCGGATAGCCGCGGTTCATCATCTCGGGAATGCCCATCTTGCCGATGGCGGCGCAGGTGGCCGGGCTGGAGCCGGTCATGCCGGCGAAGATGGCGCAGGCGCCGATGTTCGACAGCACCAGCCCGCCCGGCACTTTGTACAGCCAGCGATCCAGCGCCTTGTACAGATCGCCGCCGGCGGGCGTGCCCGCCACGATGGCGCCCATCAGCACGAACATGGGAATGGACACGTAGGCCAGGTTGGCGATGCCGGCGAACATGGTCTCGGCCAGCACTTCGATCACGGATGGCCCCATGTCCAGGAATAGCCCGCCCACGGCGGCCAGGCCCAGCGCGAAGGCAATGGGCATGCCGGTGCCCAGGAAGACGAACAGCGCGGCAATAATGGTAACGGCGGCCCAGGTCGGACTCATGCGTATTCTCCCGGCGAGCGGAGCTTGACGATCTCAACCAGGTACTGAAGGCTGAGCAGGAGGAACCCGATCACCATCGGGGCCAAGGGTATCCATAGCGAAATGGCGTCGATGGTGGGAGTGGTCCAGCCCCCGTCCCAGGCGGCATACCAGTACATGCCGCTGGCCGCCGTCATGATCAGGCAGAAGGCCAGGCCCAGCACCGAGGCCGCCAGCTTCAGGCGGCGCAAGGCGTTATCGCGCAACAGCAGCTCGACGACTTCGACGCCCACATGGCCGCGCGTCAGCAAGACGTAGGGCGCCCCGATGAAAATGGCCGCGGTCGCGGAGAAAACCACCACTTCCGTCTGCCAGCTGGTGGGCGCGCGAAACACATAGCGCATGAATATCATCTGGCAGACGACCACCATGGCCACTCCCAGCAAGACCGCGGCCAGCACGCCGGCGGCGCGCGACAGGCGTTCGGTCGCGACGACAAAGCTTCGAAGCATGGCTTCCCCTTCTTCTGAATCGGGCGCAGGCGTGGCCTGCGCCCTGCCCTCGAACCGGCGTTATTGCACCGCCAGCGCTTTCTGCAGCAGCTCGTCGCCGCCCTTGACCTTGTCGGCAAAGTTCTTGTAGGACGACTGCTTGGCCACCTGCATCCAGGCGTCGAAATCGGCCTTGCTCATGCTGACGACTTTCACGCCGGCCTTGGTGAAGGCATCGATCATCTTCTGCTCGCCCTTGCGCGCCTCGGCCGTGAAATAGTCCTCGGCTTTCTTGGCCGCGGCCATGATGGCTTTCTGCTGCTCGGGCTTGAGCTTGTCGTACACCCGCTTGGACATCACCACCGGTTCGTACATGAACCACAGCGCGTTCTCGCCCGGCGCCGTCAGGCACTTGGCCTGCTCGTACAGGCGATACGAGACGAAGCTGTCATTGGAGGTGTTGGCGGCGTCCAGCACGCCGGTCTGCATGCCGGTATAGACCTCGGACGACGGCATCGAGGCGATCGAGGCGCCGGCGGCCGCCAGCATCTGCTCGAAGGCCGGGCCCGCGGCGCGGATCACCTGGCCCTTGATGGTGTCGGGCGAGGTAATGCAGTGCTTCTTGGACGCGAAACCGCCCGCCAGCCAGGCGTCGGCGATGACGATCACGCCGTTCTTTTCGGTGAGCGCATGGATTTCCTTCATGAAATCCGACTTGTTCAGGCGCAGCGCGTGGTCGAAGTTGCGCACCAGGCCGGGCATCAGGGTGGCCGAGAACTGCGGCACCCGGCCCGAGGCGTAGTCCAGCGGGAAGGCCGACATGTCCAGCTGGCCGCGCGTCAGGGCGCCCCACTGCTCGGTGGCCTTGTACAGCGACGAGCCCGGGAACACCTGTATCTTCAGGCCGACCTTGGCGGCCTCGACTTCGCGCGCAATGATCTGCACCATCTCGTCGCGCGGGTCGCCCTGCCCGCCGGGAAACTGGTGCGAGGCGCGCAGCGTGACGTCCTGCGCCATGACCGCCCCCGCGGCGGCCAGCGCCGCCCCGAGGGCGGCCATGCGAATTGCGTTCTTCATGAATTGTCTCCGTGGTATTCACCTAGTTCTATCGTGAAGGAACTGCAGCTTGCGGCACTGGCGCCGGCACGCGGCCGACGCTTTACTGATGCGGTTGTGAAAAGGTGCGATTCTCCTGGTTTGGCAAATAGGAAACCGGCGCGGCTAGCGGCCGGCGTACGCGGTGCGCAACACGTTCTTCTGTACCTTGCCCATGGTGTTGCGCGGCAACTGCTCGATCAGGTGGATCTGCTTGGGCACCTTGAAATTGGCGATGCGCCCTTTCAGTTCGGCCTGCATGGCGGCCGTGTCCAGCGCGGCGCCGGCGCGCGGCACCACCACGGCCACCACCGCCTCGCCGAAATCCGGATGCGGCACGCCGATGACGGCCGACTCGGATACGCCGGGCATCTCGTCGATGATCAGCTCGATCTCTTTGGGATAGACGTTGTAGCCGCCGGAGATGATCAGGTCCTTGCTGCGGCCCACGATCGACAGGTAGTCGCCCGGCACGGCCTGCCCGCCCGACTCGCCGCCCCAGCGGCCCACGTCGCCCGTGCGGAACCAGCCGTCGGCGGTGAATTCCTCGCGCGTTTTCTCGGGCATGCGCCAGTAGCCGGCGAAGACATTGGGGCCGCGCACCTGCACATTGCCGATGGCGCCCGCGCCCAGCGCGGCGCCGGCATCGTCGACCACGCGCACCTGCACGCCCGGCAGCGCCTTGCCCACCGTGCCGCCCAGGCGCTCGCCATCGGCGGGATCATACGGGTTGGACGTCAGCATGACGGTCTCGCTCATGCCGTAGCGTTCCAGGATGGTGTGGCCGGTGCGCTCGCGGAATTCGTTGAAGGTTTCCATCAGCAAGGGCGCCGAGCCGGAAATGAACAGCCGCATGCGCGCGCAGGCCTGCCGGTCGAAGCGCGCGTCGGCCAGCAGCCGCACGTAGTAGGTCGGCACGCCCATCATCACTGTGCAGCGCGGCAGGTAGCGCAGCGCCTGGTCCACGTCGAGCCTGGGCAGCCAGATCATGCGCGCGCCGGCCAGCAGCGCGCCGTGCGACGCCACGAACAGGCCGTGCACATGGAAGATCGGCAGCATGTGCAGCAGCACGTCGTCGGAACGCCAGCCCCAGTAGCGATGCAGCACCTGCGCATTGGACGCCAGGTTGCCGTGCGACAGCATCGCCCCCTTGCTGCGGCCGGTGGTGCCCGAGGTATACAGGATGGCGGCCAGGTCGCCGGCGCGGCGCGGCACAGTCTCGAACGACTGGCCCAGGCCGGCCGCCGCCGCTAACAGCGTGCCGGTGCGGTCTTCGTCCAGAGTGAACACGTGGGCGGTGCCGGACTGGTCGGCGATCTTGCGCATCCAGCCCAGGTTCTTGCTGGCGCACACCACCACGGACGGCTCGGCATCGCCCAGGAAATAAGCCACTTCGGCTTCGCGATAAGCGGTGTTCAACGGCAGGTACACGAAGCCCGCGCGCAGGGTGGCCAGGTACAGCAGCAGCGCCTCGGGCGACTTCTCGACCTGCACCGCCACCCGCGCGCCTTCGGGCAGGCCCAGCGAGGCCAGCAGGTTGGCCAGGCAGGCGCTGGCGCGATCGATGTCGTCCCAGGTGTAGAGCAGGTCGGGGGTTTCCAGCGCGACCTGGCTGCGATCCGCGGGGAACCCGCCTGCCAGCACGGTATACAGATTGGCGTTGCTCACCTTGTCTAGTCTCCAGTGAATACGGGGGGCCGGCCGGCCAGGAAGGCATCGACGCCTTCGCGATGGTCGCGACTGCCTGCGTAGGAAAAGAAATCTTGATAATCGGCCTCGGTCAGCGGCGCGTCGTGCAGCAGGCGGCGCGACTGGCGCTTGTTCAGGCGCGCGGCCAGCGGCGCGCCGCGCATGATGCGTTCGGCGCTGGCGCGCGCCTGCGCGGCCACCTCGGCGTCGGGCACGATCCGGGTCAGCAGGCCCAGCGCCTGGGCCTCGGCGGCATCGAACACGCGGCCCTCGAGCAGGATGGCCAGCGTGGCGGCCCGCCCGGCCAGCGCCAGCAAGCCGCGCATTTCGTCGGGCGCCATGGGAAACCCCAGGCGGTTGATCGGCACCCCGAAGCGCGCCGATGCCCCGGCGATGCGCACATCGCATTGGCAGGCGATTTCCAGCCCGCCGCCCACGCAGACGCCATCGATCTGCGCCACCACGGGATGCGGGCACTGCGCCACGGCCGCCAGGGCGGGCGCCAGGACGCCCTGGTGATAGCGGCGCACCTGTTCCAGGTTGCCGCGCACCGCCGGAAACTCGCGGATGTCGGCGCCGGCCGCGAACTGCCCGCCCGCGCCGCGCACGATCACGCAGCGCACGGTGTCGTCGGCCGACAACGACTCGAACACCTGCCGCAGCTGTTCCCACATGGCCACCGTGATGGCGTTCAGGCGTCCGGGGTGCGACAGCGTCACCCAGGCCAGCGCGCCCTCGCGCGCCAGCTGCACCTGCCCCGATGACGAAGACGGTTCGCTCATGCCCGCCCTACCCGATGCGCGCAATGCCGCGGCTGACGCGCGGCTTGCCCTCGCCCAGCTGGACCAGGTTGGCATCCAGGTCGTCCAGGTCGTACAAGTAATTGACCATCATGCCGCACGACTGGCCCAGCCCCTTGGGCGAGGTGTCGGCGGCCCAGTTCAGGCGCTCGATGCGCGCGCCGTTGCCCAGGTGAAAGCGCGCCACCGGGTCCACCGGCTGGCCGTTCTTCATGGTCAGCAGGTAGTGCGCCGCCAGTTTCAGGCCGGCACGCTGCACCACTTCGGACGGCTTGCCGGTGGCCGCCCGGGCCAGCCGCGCCACCCAGCGCGCGCCATCGGGTGCGCCGGCGCGGGCGCGGTCCTTGTCGCGCACGATGGCCTCGACTTCCCGCGCGCTCAGGCGCGACAGCCAGTCGACCAGGCCGGGCATGGGCGACAGCGTGGCGAACGAGCGCAGCTTGGGCAGTTCGTCGAGCAGGCATTCGATGACGCGCTTGAGCAGGAAGTTGCCGAAGCTGATGCCGCGCAGGCCCGGCTGGGTGTTCGAGATCGAATAGAAAATCGCCCAGCGCGCCTTGTCCAGGTCTTGCGGCGGCGCGGCCATGTCCAGCAGCGCCTGGACGTTGTCGGCCATCTGCGTGGCGAAGGCGACTTCCACGAAGATCAGCGGCACGTCCGGCATCTGGGGATGGAAGTACGCGTAGCAGCGGCGGTCGGGCGCCACGCGGTGGCGCAGGTCGTCCCATGAACGGATCTCGTGCACGGCTTCGTAGAGGATCAGCTTTTCCAGCAGCGAAGCGGGCGAATCCCAGGTCAGCGGGCGCAGTTCCAGCAGGCCCACGTCGAACCAGGCCGACAGCAGGGTTTCCAGGTCTTTGTCCAGCGCCTGCAGGCCGGCCACCTGCTTGCGCCAGCGCAGCATGTCGGCGCGCAGCGCCACCAGGAAGCGCAGGCCGTCGGGCAAGGCGTTGAAGCGCTTGAACAGCCTCTGGCCCTGGTCGCCACGCGGCTCCAGGCCCGCGCCGACTTGCGCCAGCCCGGCCAGCAGTTCGCGGCGCCGCTTGCCGTCGGCCGCGGCATAGGCGGCGCACCAGCTGCGCGCCAGCTTGTTGGCGGCCACGTCGGTCAGGCGCGCCTGGTACAGCGGCAGGATTTCGGCGGGCCCCGGCAGCCGGCCGCGGTCCCACAGCCGGCCCAGGCGGGCCATCAGGCCGGCGCTTTCGGCGGCGGTCTCGTCATCCGGCGCGAGTTCGCCCTCAGGCGGCCGGGCGCCGCGCGCGAGCGGACTGGAGTCTAGGGCGGTCATGGTCAGCCTCCGGAACGGGGGGTGTGGCAGGAAATTCGGGTGGGCGCGCCGCTTCGGCCTGCTCGGCCTGCCGGGCCAGCAGGCGCAGCGCGTCGAGCTGGCGCAGCAGGTGCTTGCGCGCCAGCGCTTCGGCCGCGTCGGGATGGCGCGCCTTCAGCGCCGCGAAGATCGCCAGGTGCTCGGCGCACGATTCATTGATGCGCCCGGGCACCGACAGGCTCTTGTGGCGGAACAGGCTGAGCACCTTGCGCAGGTTGCCCACCATGTCGGACAGCCAGCGGTTGTTGGCCAGCGCCTGCACGGCTTCGTGGATCAGGAAGTTGGTGTCGTAGTAGGCGTCGACCCGGCCGGCGGCCGCGTGGGCCTGCAACGCCTGGTGCAGCGGCTCGAGCGCCGCCAGTTCGGCATCGGAAGCCTTCAGCGCCGCTTCGTGCGCGCAGCGCCCTTCCAGCATGGCCATCAAGGGAAAGATGTCTTCCAGGTCCTGCAGCGACAACTCATTGACGAAGCACCCCCGGCGCGGCTCGAGCCGCACCAGGCCTTCGGTGGCCAGCACTTTCAGGGCCTCGCGCAGGGGGGTGCGCGAAATGCCCAGCAGGCCGGTCAGGCGGGTTTCGTCGATCCATTCACCGCTGGCCAGCGCGCGCGAGCGGATCATGCCCCGCACCCGGTCGGCGACCTCGAGATACAGCGCTTGCCGGACGATGGGGACAGTCATGGCGGGCCTGCGGGCGCTTCCTGTAATTCATAATTATAGGAAAGCCCATCATACCTGCCGTCCCGGGCGGGCGAAAGCCCCTGTCATGCTGGGGGAATCCCGCAGGCGCGACGACGCGGTCAGAAATGCAGCACGCCGTCCACCGCATGGCGGGTCAGCGACCGCGCCCAGCGCCGGGCGGGCAGGCCGTAGCGGCTTTCGACAGTTTCGGCGCGCGCCAGCAATTGCGCCGGCGTGATGGCCAACGGCGGGCCGCTGAAGGCCAGCACGATCTGGTTGCCGGCATCGATTTCGGGCAATAGCACGAGCCGGTCGTCGAATGCCTGGCGCAGGTTCTCGATGTTGCGGTCGAAACTCTCGTGGCGGCCGAACAGGTTGACCGACAGCACGCCCACCTCGCCCAGCACCCGGCGGCAATCGCGGTAGAACGCCACCGAATCGCGCACCGGCCCACGCGCCGAGGCGTCGTACAGGTCCACCATCAATACCGGGCAGCGGCCCGCATGGCGGCGATCGGCCACCCAGGCGGCGGCATCGTCATGATGGACCGCCAGGCGCGGCGCAGCCGGCAGCCGGAAAAACATCTGGCAGACGGCCGTGACCTGCGGGTTCCATTCCACCGCATCGACCGGGCTGCGAGTGTGCTTCAGGCAGAATCGCGCCAGCGAGCCGGCGCCCAGCCCCAACAGGCCGATCGATTCGTCTTCGGGCGGGTCCAGGAACAGCAGCCAGGCCATCATCTGGGCGGTGTATTCCAGCACCAGTTCGGCCGGCGCCTTGATGCGCATGGCCCCCTGGATCCATTCGGTGCCGAAATGCAGGTAGCGGATGCCGTCGGCTTCGGAAAGCGTGGGCGAATCGGAAATAGCGGAAGCGTTACGGGCAGACATCGCGCGATTGTAGCCAGCGCGGTACGCTGTGGCGTTTTCCGATTTCAAGGGCCGGCAATGGGCGCCCCACCCAATATTTCGCTTTTGCAATTGCGGGCCTTTCTGGCCGTCAGCCGCTACGGCAGCTTCACGCGCGCAGCCGAGATACTGCACCGCACCCAGCCCGCGATCACCCAGCAGATCCGCCTGCTGGAAGCATCGCTGGGACTGAAGCTGTTCGACCGCACCACGCGCCAGCTGCGCCTGACCGACATCGGCGTCGAACTGGTGCCGGTGCTGTCGGCCATGCTGCAGCAGCTCGACGACGTGGTGGGCGCGACGCAGGACATCCGGCACAAGCGCACCGGCACGGTCCGGCTGGGCTGCCTGCCGTCGGTGGCCTCGCTTTACCTGCCTGGCCGCATCGCCCGCTTCCGGCGCGACTACCCCGGGGTGTCGTTCGTGCTCAGCGACGGGTTGGGCGATCAGGTCGTGGGCATGGTGGCGCGCGGCGAGATCGACTTCGGCATCACGGACGTGCCACACCCCTCGCCCAACCTGTCGATCACCCCCCTGCTGCGCGAAACCATCAGCCTGTTGTACCTGGATGGCCACCCCGTGCAACAGGCGAAGGTGGTGGACATCGACGAGCTTTCCCGGCACGACCTGATATTGATGGCGCCCGGCAGCACCGTGCGGCGCATCGTCGACACGGCGTTCGCGGCGCAGGGCCGGATCGCCATGGCGACCTGCCAGGCCTCGTACAACACCACCGCCATCGGCATGGTGCAGGCGGGACTGGGGGTGGCCCTGCTGCCCGAAAGCGGCTTCGACCTGGCACTGGACCGGCGCCTGCGCACGCGGCCGGTGGATATCCAGGGGATGGATCGGCAATTGAGCATCGCACGGCTCAAGGACAAGACGCTGTCGCCTTCGGCGCAGGCGTTCATGGCCATGCTGAAGGCGGAAAAAGCCCTGCGGTCGCTGCGCGATTGAGCATGCCTACCCGGTGGCAGCGGCCGTTTATTTATAAGAAATTCTTATTTTACTTAAATAATATTTAATTTAACTAATATATGATCTCTTCGTAGCATTGTTCCTGTTCTGGCAGGCCTGCATCGCGGCCCGGGGGGCGCGAGTCTTCCAGGACACTGCAACAGGAACCCTTCATGAAAACCGTCGCATTGCGCGAACTGGCGCATTCCCGGTCCGGCGAGAAAGGCAACGACTCGAATGTGTCGGTCATTGCCTACGATGCCGCGCTGTTTCCGCTGATCCGCGAACAGGTCACCGTCGAGGCGGTCGCCCGCCTGTACGGCCCCATCACCAAGGGGGCCATCCGGCGCTACGAATTGCCCGCCATCGGGGCGTTGAATTTCGTGCTCGAGAACGTACTGGACGGCGGGCGTTCGCGCACGCTGGCGTTCGAGGAATCGGGCAAGGCCCTGGCCTCGCTGATGCTGACCCTGCCGCTGGCGGTGCCCGACGACACGCCCGAACGGTCCCGATCGATCGCGGAGGCCGCATGAAGACCGTACGGCTGGGATGCGGCGCCGCGTGGGCGCGCGACCGCTTCGACCACGCGCCGGACCTGGTGGCGCGCGGCCAACTGGACTATCTGTGCTTCGACTCGATGTCCGAAGTCACCATGAGCGCCGCGCAGGTCGCGCGCATGGACAACGCCTCGATGGCGCCGTACGACCCGTACCTGGTCGACCGCATGCGCCCCATCCTGCGCGACTGCAAGCGCCAGGGCATCCGCATCGTCACCAACGCGGGCTGGCTCGATCCGGCCGCGGCGGCGCGGCGCCTGGCGCAACTGGCCGGGGAACTGGGCATCGACGGCCTGAAGATCGCGGCGGTGTCCGGCGGCGTGCTGCACCGGGCGATTGCCGACATGGGCCTGGACTTCAACGAGACGGGCACGCCCATCGCCGAGGCGCGCGACCGCATCCTGTCGGCCGAGACCTACCTGGGCGCCGAGGGCATCGCGCAGGCCCTGGCGCAGGGCGCCGACGTGGTCATCACGACACGGGTGGCCGATGGCTGCGTCTACCTGGGCCCGCTGGCCCATGAGTTCGGCTGGTCGTTCGACGACTGCCATGCCATGGCGCGCGGCATGATCATCGGCCACCTGATGGAATGCGGTACCCAGGTCACGGGGGGCTACTTCGCCGACCCCGGCTACAAGGACGTTCCCGACCTGGCCAACGTGGGCGCGCCGATCGCCGAAGTGACGCAGGCCACGGCCTACATCACCAAACTGCCCGGCACGGGCGGCCTGGTGTCGGAAGCTACCTGCAAAGAACAGCTGATCTACGAAGTGCAGGACCCGGCCGCCTACCTGTGCCCGGACTGCATCGCCGACCTGACCCGCGTCTCGTTCCGGCAAGCAGGCCCGGACCGTGTGGAAGTGCTGATCGACCAGGCCGGCCGGCCCCGCACCGACACCCTGAAGGCGCTGGTCGGGCTGGACGAAGGCTACATGACCGAAGAAATGGTGTTGTTCGCCGGCCCGGGCGCGCTGGCCCGCGCCGAACTGACCCAGGACATCCTGCGCCAGCGCTTCCGGAAAATCGGCCTGGCGCCCAGGGACATGCGGATGGATTACGTGGGCCTGGACGCGGTGCATCGCGAATCCACGCCGCCGGCGCGCGGCGAGCCGTACGAGGTGGTCTTGCGCATCGCCATCCGCACCGACACGCGCGCCCAGGCGGAAAAACTGCGCCAGGAAATCGACCCCCTGGCCGTCAACGGCACCTACGGCACCGGCAAGTGGGCCACGACCTCGCCAGGCTCGAGAGTGCGCCCCGTGGTGGGCCTGAACTCGGCGCTGGTGCCGCGCCACCGGGTGCCATTCCAGCTGAGCGTGCATACGCATCCCTAGCCGGCCCGGGCTCGGACCCCGAGGCCGCCCTTGCATGATTCATTGGGACACATAACCCATTTCCAGGAGACAACACCATGAAGCAACACACCATCGGCCGCGGCACCGGCGCGCGCGTTCTTGCCGGCCAGGCCGCGTCGGCAGGCCTGGCCGCCTTGCTGGCACTGGCGGCGGGGCCCGCCGGCGCGGCGACGGGCGAATGGCCCGCCAAGCCGCTGCGCCTGATCCTGCCCGCCGCGCCCGGCGGCTCGTCGGACCCGACCGCGCGGCTGCTGGCCGAGGAAATGTCGAAACGGCTGGGGCAGCCCATCGCGGTGTTCAACCGGCCGGGCGCGGGCGGCAATGTCGGCATGGCCGAGGCGGCGCGCGCCGAGGCCGACGGCTACACCATCGTGCTGAGCTGGACGGGCCCCCTGGCCACCAACATGGCGCTGTACAAGACGCCCGGCTTCGATTCGCAGAAAGACTTCTCGCCCATCACGAAAGTGGGCTGCGTGCCCAATATCGTCGCCGTCAACAAAGACCTGCCGGTGCAGAACCTGAAGGACTACATCGCGCTGTCGAAAAGCCGGCCCAATGGCCTGACCTACGGGTCGACCGGCACGGGCAGTTCGTGGCACATCGCCGGCGCGATGATCCAGAAAGAAGCCGGAGCCAACCTGGTGCACGTGCCCTACACGTCGCCCGGCACGGCGACCACCGACCTGATGTCGGGCCAGCTGGAGTCGATGCTGCCGCTGGTGATCATGATGGCCCCGTACGTCAAGGACGGCCGCGTCAAGGGCCTGGCGGTGATGTCGACGACGCGCTCGCCGGTGCTGCCGCAGGTGCCCAGCACCAGCGAACTGGGCATGCCCGAACTGGTCAGCGACACCTGCTTCGCCTTGCTGACGCCGGCCGGCGTCGACCAGCCGATCATCGACAAGCTGAACGCGGTCGCCAACGCGGTGCTGACCGACCCTCAGGTGAAGGCGCGGCTGGAAGCCAGCGGCATCACGGTGGAAGGCGGCACGGCGGAACACCTGCGCGACTACATCAAGACCGAGACGACCCGGCAGGCCGAGATCGTCAAGGCTATCAACGCCAAGGCAGACTAGCCGCCGCAACGGCGCCCCACGGGTGGGGCACGGCAGGCACGCGGGCGGGCCGCGGCCCGCCTGCCATGGCTTACACCCGCTCGAACACCGCCGCGATGCCCTGCCCGCCGCCGATGCACATCGTCACCAGCGCGTAGCGCCCCTGGACGCGTTGCAGCTCGTACAGCGCCTTCACCGTGATGATGGCGCCGGTGGCCCCGATGGGGTGGCCCAGGCTGATGCCGCTGCCGTTCGGGTTGACCTTGGCCGGATCGAGGCCCAGCTCGCGCGATACCGCGCATGCCTGCGCGGCAAAGGCCTCGTTGGCCTCGATCACGTCGAGCTGGTCCACCGTCAGGCCGGCGCGCTTGAGCACGGCCTGCGTGGCGGGCACCGGCCCGATGCCCATGATGGCGGGATCCACGCCGGCGTGCGCGTACGCGACCAGGCGCGCCAGCGGCTTGGCGCCGCGCCGCTCGGCCGCGGCCGCGCTCATCAGCACCACGGCGCCCGCGCCGTCGTTCAGGCCCGAGGCGTTGCCGGCCGTGACCGTGCCGTTTTCTTTCTGGAACACCGGCTTCAGCCCGGCCAGGCTTTCGGCCGTGACATCGCGCCGCACGTGCTCGTCGGTATCGAACGTGACTTCGCCCTTGCGCGTCTTCATGACGATGGGCACGATCTGCTCGCGAAAGCGCCCCGCCTCGATGGCGGCCGCGGCGCGGCGGTGCGATTCGGCGGCCAGCGCGTCCTGGTCGGCGCGGCTGATGCCGAACTTGGCGGCCACGTTCTCGGCGGTGACACCCATGTGCATGCGCCCGAACGGGTCCGACAGCGCCCCCGTCATCATGTCGAGCATCGCCGCGTCGCCCATGCGGGCGCCCCAGCGCTGGGCCGGCGCGATGTACGGCGCGCGGCTCATGCTTTCGGCGCCGGCGCCCACCGCGATCTCGGCATCGCCCAGCAGGACGGTTTGCGCGGCCGACACGATGGCCTGCAGGCCCGAACCGCACAGGCGGTTGACGTTGAACGCCGGCGTTTCCTTGCCGATGCCCGCGTTCATGGCGGCCACCCGCGACAGGTACATGTCGCGCGGCTCGGTGTTGATGACGTGGCCCACGGCCACGTGGCCGACCTCGTCGCCGCCGACGGCGGCGCGCGACAGGGCTTCTTTGATGACGGCGGCCCCCAGGTCGATGGGCGGCACGTCTTTCAGCGCGCCGCCGAAATCGCCAATGGCGGTACGGGCGGCGGCAACGACAACGACTTCGTTCATGATGTTCCTCCGGTTTTGTTGGCAATGCGGACGGCCCCATCATACTGTGCACTGCAACATAGCGCACAGCCCCGTCCCTCATCCGCCCCCCAACCAGAGGCCGGCCCCGGGCGCGCGCCCGGGGCCGCGGGCGTCACCGCCCCGCGGCCTTGGCGCTGACGCCGCCCGCCACCCCCATGTCCGTCTTGGGCACATCGGTAATGATGATGCGGATATCCTGTTCCGAGATGTCGATGCTCTCGTGCACGGCGCGGCTGACGGCGGCGAACAGGGCGGCCTTCTTTTCCTCGGTGCGCCCCTCGATCAGCATGATGCGCAGCAGCGCCATGTCCTTGCCCACCTCGCCGCCCACGATGACATGTTCGGCGGCGACTTCCTGCAGCACCACGCGCACGCTGGACAGCGGCGCGGCCAGGCTGTCGACGACAGCCTGCGACACGCGGGTAAGCAACTGGGTCTTCTGCTGGGCCGAACGGCCGGGCAGGATCTGGATGGTCAGGATGGGCATGGCGGGCTTGCGCAATAATGGGCCGGGGAAAAGAGGCCCATCATAGCGAAAGCCGGCGCGGCCCGCCGGCGCTCGGCTGGTGTTGAACCACTAGGCCGCCGACGCCTCTTCTGGCGCCTCGGGCTGCGCCGGGGCGGATTCGACCGTGGCGGGCGTGACCAGGTCCACCACCTTCTTGCGCGACAGCATGCCGATGAACTCGTCGTCCTCGCCGGTCACGGCCACGGGCTGGTCGCTGTGCACCAGGCGGGCCAGCACTTCGTCCAGCCCCGCGGTGGCGGGCACCGAAGCCAGGTCTTCCACGAACGCGGACACATCCCGCGCGCCCTCTTCGACGGCGCGCTGCGCCGCGGCGGCGGTCAGCACGCCGGCCAGCCGCTTGCCGTCGAGCACCGGCGCGTACTCGAAATTCAGCGCGCGCATGCGGTCCAGCGCGTGGGCCGGGCGCGAACGCATGGTCAGCGTCAGGCGCGGCGGGTTGACGGCATGGGCCGCGTTGAGCACCTTGGTGCGGTTGACGTCCTGCAGGAACGCCTGCACGTAGTCGTTGGCCGGGTTCAGCAGGATGTCTTCCGGCGTGCCTTCCTGCACCAGCTCGCCGTCTTTCAGGATGGCGATGCGGTTGCCCAGGCGCAGGGCCTCGTCCAGGTCGTGCGTGATGAACACGATGGTCTTGTTCAGCTTGGCCTGCAGCTGCAGCAGGTGGTCCTGCATTTCGCGGCGAATCAGCGGGTCCAGCGCGGAAAAGGCCTCGTCCATCAGCAGGATCTCGGCGTCGGTGGCCAGCGC
>Ga0182737_1000660_pt1 | contig 44474 bp, 37 predicted proteins | sample eDN5th30CBELigOP_FD_128878 | JGI IMG/M metagenome (GOLD analysis project Ga0182737, IMG submission 128878) | Enriched Organic Plus compost microbial communities from Emeryville, California, USA - eDNA 5th pass 30_C BE-Lig OP (version 2) (version 2) ... | reverse complement strand
TGGAGTACGACCTGGACGACGGCGGCCGCGGCCGGCGCGACGACCACGTCCGCGACCTGCTGCGCGAGCTCACCGGCGCCGAGGACGCGCTGGTGGTCAACAACAACGCCGCCGCGGTGCTGCTGGCGCTCAACACCTTCGGCCAGGACCGCGAGGCGGTGGTCTCGCGCGGCGAGCTGATCGAGATCGGCGGTGCCTTCCGCATGCCCGAGATCATGGCCCGCGCCGGCACCCGCCTGGTAGAGGTCGGCACCACCAACCGCACCCATGCGCGCGACTACGAGCGCGCGCTCGGTCCCGAGACCGGCCTGCTGTTGAAGGTGCACACCTCCAACTACCGGATCGAAGGCTTCACCGCCGAGGTGGCGGCGCCGGAGCTGGCGGCGATCGCGCGCGGCGCCGGCGTGCCGCTGCTCAACGACCTCGGCTCCGGTTCGCTGCTCGACCTGTCGCGGTTCGGCCTGCGCCGCGAGCCGACCGTGGCCGAAGCGGTGGCCGAAGGCGCCGACCTGGTCACCTTCTCCGGCGACAAGCTGCTCGGCGGTGCGCAGGCCGGTTTCATCGTGGGCCGCGCAGAGCTCATCGCGCGGATCGACCGCAATCCGCTGCGGCGCGCGCTGCGCCTGGACAAGATCCGGCTCGCCGCGCTGGAGGCGACGCTGCGCCTGTACCGCGATCCCGACCGTCTCGCCGCGCGCCTGCCGACCCTGCGCCTGCTCGCACGCACGCAGGCGGACATCGCCGCGCAGGCGGCGCGGCTGGCGCCGCAGGTCGGGGCGCTGCTGGCGCCGCTCGGTTACCGGGTCGAAGCCGGCGACTGCGACAGCCAGGTCGGCTCCGGCGCGCTGCCGGTGGACACGATCGCCAGCGCCGGCCTGCGCCTCACCGGCGCAGGCGGCGACGCACCCGAACGGCTGGCGGCGCGGCTGCGCGCGTTGCCGGTGCCGGTGGTCGGCCGCATCCGCGACGGCGCGCTGTGGCTCGATCTGCGCTGCCTCGACGAGGACGCGGCGCTGCTGTCCACCCTGGCGGAGCTGCGGGCGCCGTGATCGTCGGCACCGCGGGTCACATCGACCACGGCAAGACCGCGCTGGTGAAGGCGCTCACCGGCGTCGATGCCGACCGCCTGGCCGAGGAGAAGGCGCGCGGGATCACCCTGGATCTGGGCTTCGCCTATGCCGACCTTGGCGTGCCGCCCGAAGGCGGCGCCGCCTTTGCGCCAGTCGGCGTCGATGCATCGGCTTCCACTGGCCTGGCGGGGGCATTGCGACGTGGCGGGGCGACATCGGCTCCCGACAAGGTCGCCGCCTGGCCGCCCAGCGGCCGCATCACCGGCTTCGTCGACGTGCCCGGGCACGAGAAGCTGGTGCGGACCATGCTCGCCGGCGCCGGCGGCATCGACCATGCCCTGCTGGTGGTCGCCGCCGACGATGGGGTGATGCCGCAGACGCGCGAGCACATCGCGATCCTCGACCTGCTCGGCCTGCGCCAGGGCGTGGTCGCGCTGACCAAGGCCGACCTGGCCGATCCGGCGCGGCGCGAGGTGGTCTCGGCACAGGTGCGCGCCGCGCTCGCCGGCAGCGGCCTGGCCGGCGCGCGGGTGATCCCGGTGTCCACCGTCAGCGGCGAAGGCATCGACGACCTGCGCGCGGCCCTGGCCGCTGCCGAGGCGGCGCTGCCGTCGCGCGCCGCCGACGGCCCGTTCCGGCTCGCCGTGGACCGCAGCTTCACCCTGTCCGGCGCCGGCACCGTGGTGACGGGGACCGTGCTCTCCGGCCGGGTCGCGGTCGGCGATGCGGTGCTGGTGAGCCCGCTGGGCCTGCCTGCGCGGGTGCGCGGCATCCATGCGCAGGACCGCAAGGTCGAGGCCGGCGTCGCCGGCCAGCGCTGCGCCCTGAACCTGGCCGGCGAGGGCGTGGCCAAGGACGCGATCGAGCGCGGCGACGTCATCCTCGCGCCCGGCCTGCACGCGCCCAGCGACCGCATCGACGCGCTGCTGCACGTGCTGCCGTCGGAAGCGCGACCGGTGACGACCTGGTTCCCGGCGCGGCTGCACAGCCACGCCGTCGAAGTCGGCGCGCGGATCGTGCCGCTGGCCGGCGAGCTGCGCCCGGGCGAAACCGGCTTCGTCCAGATCGTGCTGGAGCGGCCGATCGCCGCCGCGGTCGGCGACCGCTACGTGCTGCGCGACACGTCCGCCAGCCGCAGCCTCGGTGGCGGCCATTTCATCGACCTGCGCGCGCCGGCGCGCAAGCGCGGCACGCCGCAGCGGCTGGCCTGGCTGGAGGCCGCGCGCGCCGCCGGGCCGGCGGAGGCGCTGGCCCGGCTGCTGGCGCTGGCGCCAGTGGACCTGCCCGGGTTCCTGCGCGACCGCGCGCTCGATCCGGGCGCTGGCGTGCGCCTGTGCGCGGATGCCGGCGCCGAAATCCTCGGCGGCCATGCGCTTTCGCCCACGCTCGCTGCGGCGCTGCGCACCGGCCTGGCGGACACGCTGGCGGGATTCCACGCGGCCAACCCCGACCTCGCCGGCCTCGGCCGCGAGAAGCTGCGCCTGGTCCTGCAGCCGCGCCTGCCGAAGGAGGCCTTCCTGGCCTTCCTGCACGGCGAGGCCGCGGCCGCGCGGGTGGTGCTCGACGGCGCCTTCGTGCGCCTGCCCGGGCATGAAGTGCGCATGGGCGCGGACGATGAGGCGCTGTGGCGGCGGATCCATCCGCAGCTGCTCGGCGACGGCCGCTTCCGCCCGCCGCGGGTGCGCGATTTCGCCGGGGAGTTCGGCATCGACGAACGCGAGGTGCGGCGGGTGCTGCGCCTGGCGCAGAAACTGGGCCGGGTCGACCGCATCGCCCTGGACCATTTCTTCGAGCGCGGGGTGGTGGCGGAGATGGCGAGGATCGTGCGCGAGGTCGCCGCCGCCAGCGGCGACGGCTGGTTCGCCGCGGCCGCGTTCCGCGACCGGGTCAACAACGGACGCAAGGTCGCGATCGAGATCCTCGACTTCTTCGACGGCCTCGGCCTGACCCTGCGCAAGGGCGACCTGCGCCGGATCAACCCGCACCGCGCCGATCTGTTCGATACTTGAGCGGCACGCAATGGAAGGAAAGCGTCCCCGGTGGGGCGGCCGGACTTCAAATCCGGTTGGGGCAGCGAGCCTGTCCCGGGTGGGTTCGACTCCCACTTCCTTCCGCCATCGCAGCTTTCATGGTGTGCCTGCCTCGCGCAGCCGCCAGGGATGGCTGTACACCGCATAGCCGTCCTCGCGGGCGAAACCGACCAGGGTCAGGTTGGCGCGTTCGGCCAGGCTGATCGCCAGCGCGGTCGGCGCCGAGACCGCGGCGAGCAGGGCGATGCCGGCGCTGGCCGCCTTCATCGCCATCTCGTAGCTGGCGCGGCTGGTGGCCACGGCGAAGCCGGACTGCGGGTCGATGCCGGCGGATGCCATCGCGCCGATCAGCTTGTCCAGCGCGTTGTGGCGGCCGACATCCTCGCGCACCAGCACGATCGCGCCGTCCGCATCGGCCCAGCCGGCGGCGTGGGTCGCGCCGGTGGCGCCGGCCAGCCGCTGGCCGGCCTTCAGCCCGCGCAGCGCGGACTGCAGCACGGTGTCGGTGATCGCGACGCCGGCGCCGACCGGTTCCGGCCAGCGCATCGCCGCCTCCAGCAGTTCGCTGCCGCAGATGCCGCAGCCGCTGCGGCCGCTGAGGCTGCGCCGGCGCCGCTGCAGCGCCTCGGCGCGCGCTCCGGGGATGCGCACGCGTACTTCCCAGCCTTCGACCAGCGCGTTCACCGCTTCCACCGCCACGTCCGCCGGCGAAGCGACGATGCCCTCGCTGAGCGAGAAGCCGCGGGCGAAATCCTCGAAATCGCCCGGCGTGGCCATCATCACCGCGAACGGCGCGTCGTTGAACACGAAGGCGACCGGCACTTCCTCGGCGATCGCATCGTCGAGCGCCTGCGTGCGGGCGCCGCGCCGGCGCAGCACGCCGCGGCGGGTGCTGCCGGGCACCGCGCCGTTGCGGGCGTCGTCGTCGGGATCAGCAGCGTCCGGCATGGCCGTCTCCAGCGGTCCGCGTGGGGCGAAGCACGCACCATAGCGCGGACCGCCGCCGCGCGCGCCGGCGGCCGGCGCAGGGCCTCAGATGTCCTCGTGGATCCCGCACTCGCGCTTGAGGCCGAAGAAGCGGGTGTCCTCGTCCTTCATGCCCGGCTCCCAGCGCGTGGTGGTGTGGAAGTCGCCGATCGAGACGTAGCCTTCATGCCACAGCGGGTGGTAGGGCAGGTCGTGCTTCTTCAGGTACTGCCAGACGTCGCGGTCGGACCAGTCGGCGATCGGGCTGACCTTCAGCCGCGACTCGCGCTGCTGCACGATCGGGGTATTGGCGCGGCTGGCCGCCTGGCTGCGACGCAGGCCGGTGAACCAGGTGCCGATGCCGAGATCGTCCAGGGCGCGGCGCATCGGTTCGACCTTGCGCAGCTGGTTGTAGTTGTCCAGGCCGACCACGCCCTGTTCCCACAGGCGGCCGTGGCGCGCCTCCATCCAGGCGCGGCTGACCAGCGGGCGGTAGACCTGCAGGTTGAGGCCGAGGCGCTCGGTGAGTTCGTCGGCGAAGCGGTAGGTCTCGGGGAACAGGTAGCCGGTGTCGACCAGGATCACCGGGATGTCCGGCTTCTGCTGCACCAGCATGTGCAGGGCCACCGCCGACTGCGCGCCGAAGCTGGAGGACAGCGCGGCATTGCCGCCGCCGTGGGCCAGCGCCCATTCGACGCGGCGCTCGGCATCCAGGGTTTCCAGCCAGGCGTTGAGTGCGGCGAGGTCGCGCGCGGGCACGGGCGCGGAGCGGTCGTCGGCGGCTTCGTCGTTGGCGGGTGCGATGAGGCTCATCTGAGGCTCCGGACGCAGGGTATGGGCGGACATCGGTCAGGCGGCGGCGCCGAGCGGGGCGTTCTTGCCCGCCGGTGCGACCAGGACCTGGGTGTGGGTGGGGTAGGGCGGCAGCGCGACCACCCCGGCGCGGTGGAGGAAGTCGCCGAAGCCCTCGCCCTCGTCGCGCTCGGCGGCATAGCGTGCGAACAGCGGCTCGAGCTCGGCGAGGATCTGCGCTTCGGTGATGTTCTCGCGGTACAGGGTGTTCAGGCGCTGGCCGCGGTGGTCGGCGCCGAGCATCAGGTTGTAGCGGCCCGGTGCCTTGCCGACCAGGGCGATCTCGCCCAGGTAAGGGCGAGAGCAGCCGTTGGGGCAGCCGGAGATGCGGACCAGGATCGGCGCTTCGGCCAGGCCGTGCTGTTCCAGCAGCGGCTGCAGTTTCGCGCTGAAGTCCGGCAGGTAGCGTTCGGCCTCGGCCATGGCCAGGCCGCAGGTGGGCAGGGCGACGCAGGCCATCGCGGCGCGGGCCAGGGCGGTTGGCGCGCGGTCGCCGGCGTCCAGGCCGTGGTCGCGGACCAGCGCATCGATGCGCTTGCGGTCGCCGGCCGGCACCCCGGCGATCACCAGGTTCTGGTTGCCGGTCATGCGCAGCTCTGCATCGGGAGCGGCGCCGCGCAGGGCATTGGCGATCCCGCGCAGGCCGGTCAGGTGCGGCGCGCCGGGACGGTCGGCGATGCGGCCGGCCGGCAGCGAAAGCGTGAGGTGCCAGCGGCCGTCCTCGCCCTCGACCCAGCCGTAGCGGTCGCCGTTGTGTTCGAACGCGGCCGCGCGCGGCGCGCCGAAGGTCACCCCGGCGCGGCGCTCGATCTCGCCGACGATGAAGTCCAGGCCGTGGTCGTCGATGGTGTACTTGAAGCGCGCGCGCTTGCGCAGCGCGCGGTTGCCGAAGTCGCGCTGGGTGGTGACCACCGCGGTGGCGACCTCGAGCAGCGCTTCGCGCGGGATGAAGCCGACGTTGTTGGCCAGCCGCGGATAGGTCTCGGCATCGCCGTGGGTCGAACCCATGCCGCCGCCGAGGGTGACGTCGTAGCCTTCGAGCCGGCCGTCCGCGTCGAGCACGCCGATGAAGCCAAGGTCGTTGGCGTACACGTCGACGTCGTTGACCGGCGGCAGGGCGAAGCCGATCTTGAACTTGCGCGGCAGGTACTTGTCGCCGTACACCGGCTCCTCCTCGCCGCCGCTGCCGGCCACGCGTTCCTCGTCGAGCCAGATCTCGTAGTAGGCGCGGGTGTTGGGCAGCAGGTGCTCGGAGGTGCGCGCGGCGTCGCCGTACAGGTCGGCGTGGGCGCGCGACAGCAGCGGGTTGGCCGCCACCTGCACGTTGCGGTTGACGTCGCCGCAGGCGGCCAGGGTGTCGATCATGGCGGCATTGATCGCCTGCATGGTCGCCTTCAGCTCGCGCTTGACCACGCCATGGAACTGGAACGCCTGGCGGGTGGTGACCCGCAGCGAATGGTTGGAGAAGCGGGTGGCCACCGCGTCCAGCTTCAGCCACTGCTCCGGGCTGACCACGCCGCCGGGAGTGCGGGTGCGGATCATGAACTGGTAGGCGGGCTCGAGCTTCTGCCGGCGGCGCTCGTCGCGGATGTCGCGGTCGTCCTGCTGGTAGCTGCCGTGGTACTTGATCAGGGTCTGGTCGTCCTCGCGCAGCGAGCCGGTCAGCGGGTCGGCCAGGCTTTCCAGCAGCGAGCCGCGCAGGCGGCGGCTTTCGGCCTTGATGTCTTCGACGGAATGGTTGCTCATGGCGGTGGCTGGGCGGACGTCAGTAGACGTCGCGGCCGTAGCGGCCCTCGGTCTGCAGTGCGGTGAGGTATTCGGAAGCGGCTTCGGCGTCGCCGCCGTTGTGCGCGGTGACGATGTCGAGCAGGGCGGCGTGCACGTCCTTGCCCATGGCGATCGCGCCGCAGACGTAGAAGTGGGCGCCGTTCTGCAGCCAGGCGTAGACCTCGGCGCCGCGCTCGCGCAGGCGCTGCTGGACGTAGACCTTGTCGGCCTGGTCGCGGGAGAAGGCCAGGTCGAGGCGGTGCAGCTCCTTGCGCCGCAGGGCTTCCTGCCACTCGACCTGGTAGAGGAATCCGGTGTTGAAGTGCTGGGCGCCGAAGAACAGCCAGTTGCGGCCGCCGGCGCCGGCCTCGGCGCGCTCCTGGACGAAGGCGCGGAACGGGGCCACGCCGGTGCCGGGGCCGACCATGATGATGTCGCGCGAGGCGTCGGCGGGGACGCGGAAGCGCTCGTTCGGCTCGATGTACACCGGCACCTGGCCGCCTTCGTCGAGCGCGGCGAGGAAGCCGCTGGCGGCGCCCTGGTGGGCGTGGCCGTGGGCCTGGTAGGCGAGCACGTCGACGGTGAGGTGCGCTTCCTCGCCCACGCGCTTGCGGCTGGAGGCGATCGAGTACAGGCGCTGGGCCTGCGGGCGCAGCGCGGCGAGCAGGGCGTCGTGGTCCCAGGCCGCCGGCCAGCGGCGCAGCACGTCGACCAGCTGGTGGTTGGCCAGCAGCGCGGCCAGGCCGGCGGTCCGGGTGGGGTCGAGCAGCTGCTGCAGCGCCGCGGCGCCGGAACGCTCGGCCTGCGCGGCCAGGAACGGGCGCGACAGCCGGGTCAGTTCGCGACGGGTGGCCAGCCACTCGTGCAGGGGTAGAGTCTCCGCGCCGGAGGTGACAGCGGTATTGCCGTCCAGCTGCGTCGCCTCCAGCACCGCCTCGACCAGCGGCTCCGGATTGCGGTGGCGGATGCCGAGCGCGTCGCCGGGCTCGTAGGCCAGGCCGGAGCCTTCCAGCGACAGTTCGACGTGGCGCACGTCCTTCTCGCCAGTGCCGTACTGGAGGAAGCCGATGCCCTTGAACTCGCGTCCGGTGATGCGCTGGTTGGCCAGCACCTCGGCCGGGAACGGACGTTCGTGCGACCAGGTCGCGGCCGGCCGCAGCGGGGTGACCGTGGCCAGGTGCGCGGCCGTGGCCGGGGCGGCGGCCTTGAGCAGCTCGCGGGCCTGGGCCAGCACGGTGTCGCGCCAGGGCGCGGCGACGGTGTCGATGTCCAAGTCGGCCTGGCCGAGGTCGGCGATGCGCTGCGCGCCCAGTTCGGCCAGGCGCGCGTCCAGCTTGCGGGCGATGCCGCAGAAGTCGGCGTAGCTGGTGTCGCCCAGGCCGAGCACGGCGAACTTCAGCTCCGGCAGCTTCGGCGCGCGCTTGCCCAGCAGGAACTCGGTGAAGCCGATCGCGTCGTCCGGCGGGTCGCCCTCGCCCTGGGTGCTGATCACCAGGTACAGCAGGCGCTCGCCGGCCAGTTCGCGGGTGGGGTAGGCATCGGTGCGGACCAGGCGCACGGCCAGGCCGGCGGCCTCGGCGGCCTGGGCCAGCTTCTCGGCCTCGCGGCGGGCGTTGCCGGTCTGGCTGCCGTAGAGCACGGTCAGGCGCTGGCCGGGCGCGGCGGCCGGGGCGCCGCCGGGCAGCACGGCCAGCTGCGGCGCGCCATGGTTCTGCGCCAGCCCGGCGGTGTAGCCGGACAGCCACCACAGGGAGGGCGCGTCGAGGCCTTCGACCAACCGCGCCAGCAGGACCTTGCGGTCCTCGTTGAGCGGGCTCGGCGGCAGTGCGGGAGACGCGGCGGACATGGCGGTGGCCTGGCACGACGTCGGAACGACGGATGACCGATGTTAGGAACCCGCAAAGCGTGGCTGAAACGGCTTGTGGTTATTGGCTTATGCTCTGCGCTTATTTCGCTGCCGCGGACCGCAGCCGAATACTCGCCATCCCGGATCCGGTGCGTCGTCCACCCTGCGGGGGCGTACGGATCCGCCCCCGGTAGCGGCCTGCACCGTCCGCCCCGACCGAAGCCACTGATGAGCCTCGCCCACCGCCTGTCCCACCTCGACCGCCTGGAAGCGGAAAGCATCCACATCCTCCGCGAGGTGGCGGCCGAGTTCCGCAACCCGGTGCTGCTGTATTCGGTAGGCAAGGACAGCTCGGTGCTGCTGCACCTGCTGCTGAAGGCCTTCGCCCCGGCGCCGCCGCCGATCCCGCTGCTGCACGTGGACACGCGCTGGAAGTTCCGCGAGATGATCGCCTTCCGCGACCGCCGCGCCGCCGAGACCGGCGTCGAGCTGCGCGTGCACATCAATCCCGACGGCATCGCCCAGGACATCGGCCCGTTCACCCACGGCGCCACCGTGCACACCGACGTGATGAAGACCCAGGGCCTGAAGCAGGCGCTGGACAAGTGGCAGTTCGACGCGGCCATCGGCGGCGCCCGCCGCGACGAGGAGAAGTCGCGCGCGAAGGAGCGGGTGTTCTCGTTCCGCAACGAGCACCACCGCTGGGATCCCAAGCGCCAGCGCCCGGAGCTGTGGAGCCTGTACAACGCCCGCATCCGCAAGGGCGAGAGCGTGCGCGTGTTCCCGCTGTCCAACTGGACCGAGCTGGACGTGTGGCTCTACATCTACCGCGAGAAGATCCCGGTGGTGCCGCTGTACTTCGCCGCCGAGCGGCCGGTGGTCGAGCGCGACGGCGCGCTGATCATGGTCGACGACGAGCGCATGCCGCTGGCGCCGGGCGAGGTGCCACGGCTGCGCAAGGTCCGCTTCCGCACCCTGGGCTGCTACCCGCTGACCGGGGCGATCGAGTCGGAGGCCGACTCGCTGGAGAAGATCATCGCCGAGATGCTGGTGACCACCAGCTCCGAGCGCCAGGGCCGGGTGATCGACCACGACCCGGGCGCGTCGATGGAGAAGAAGAAGCTGGAAGGATATTTCTGATGAACAGCCGGGATTCGGGATTCGTGATTGGTGATTCGAAAGGGCAGTCGCCGGCGTTGGCGACGGTGCCCACCGATGCCCGTCCGTCGGCTTCCGCTTCTTCCAATCACGAATCCCGAATCACGAATCCCGGCGAAGCTGGCGCCGTAGGGCGCTATCTTCGCCAGCACGAGGCCAAGCCGCTGCTGCGCTTCATCACCTGCGGCAGCGTCGACGACGGCAAGAGCACCCTGATCGGGCGCCTGCTGTACGAGAGCAAGCGCCTGTTCGACGACCAGCTGGCCGCGCTGGAGAAGGACAGCCGCAGGCACGGCACCCAGGGCGAGCGCATCGACTACGCGCTGCTGCTCGACGGCCTGGCCGCCGAGCGCGAGCAGGGCATCACCATCGACGTGGCCTACCGCTACTTCGACACCGACCGGCGCAAATTCATCGTCGCCGACTGCCCCGGCCACGAGCAGTACACCCGCAACATGGCCACCGGCGCCTCCACCGCCGACCTGGCGGTGGTGCTGGTCGACGCGCGCAAGGGCCTGCTGCCGCAGACCCGCCGGCACAGCTACATCGTCTCGCTGCTGGGCATCCGCCACGTGGTGCTGGCGGTGAACAAGATGGACCTGGTCGGCTACGACCAGGCGGTGTTCGACGGCATCGCCGCCGGCTACCGCGAACTGGCCGCGCAGCTGGGCATTCCCCACGTGCAGGCGATCCCGCTGTCGGCGCTGGAAGGCGACAACCTGCTCGAACGCTCGCCCAATACCGCGTGGTACGAGGGCCCGGCGCTGCTGCCGCACCTGGAGACGGTGGAACTGGACGACGGCCAGGTCGCCAGCGGCCTGCGCCTGCCGGTGCAGTGGGTGAACCGCCCGCACCAGGATTTCCGCGGTTTCGCCGGCACGATTGCCGCCGGCGAGGCGCGCCCGGGCGATGCGATCGTGGTGCTGCCTTCGGCGCGGCGCTCGACCATCGCCCAGGTGCTCGGACCGGACGGCCCGCTGGACGTGGCCGGTGCCGGCCAGGCGGTGACCCTGACCCTCGCCGACGAGATCGACGTCAGCCGCGGCGACGTGATCGCCGCCGCCGGCGATCCGCCGGCGGTGGCCGACCAGTTCGCCGCGCACCTGCTGTGGATGGGCGAGGCCCCGCTGCTGCCGGGCCGGCCGTACTGGCTGAAGACCGGCACCCGCACCGTCTCCGCCAGCGTCAGCGAGATCAAGCACCGGGTCGACGTGAACACCCAGGAACACCTGGCCGCCAAGCGCCTGGAGCTCAACGAGGTCGGCTACTGCAACCTCAGCCTGGAGGAGCCGATCGCATTCGCCCCGTACGCGGAGAACCGCACCCTGGGCGGCTTCATCCTGATCGACCGGCAGAACAACGACACCGTCGCCGCCGGCACCCTCGACTTCGCCCTGCGCCGCGCCGAGAACGTGCACTGGCAGCACATCGACGTGGACAAGGCCGCGCGCGCCCGGATCAAGGGCCAGGCGCCGAAGGTGCTGTGGTTCACCGGCCTGTCCGGCGCCGGCAAGTCGACCATCGCCAACCTGGTCGACAAGCGCCTGCACGCGCTGGGCTACCACACCTTCGTGCTGGACGGCGACAACGTCCGCCACGGGCTCAACCGCGACCTGGGCTTCACCGACGAGGACCGGGTGGAGAACATCCGCCGCGTGGCCGAGGTGGCGAAGCTGATGACCGACGCCGGCCTGATCGTGCTGGTGAGCTTCATCTCCCCGTTCAAGGCCGAGCGGCGGATGGCGCGCGAGCGCTTCGAGCCGGGCGAGTTCGTCGAGGTGTTCGTCGACGTGCCGCTGGAGGTGGCCGAGGCGCGCGACGTGAAGGGCCTGTACCGCAAGGCCCGCGCCGGGCTGATCCCGAACTTCACCGGCATCGACTCGCCGTACGAGGCCCCGGAGCAGCCGGAAGTCCACCTGGACGCCACCGCGCCCACCGACGCGCTGGTCGCGCAGGTGCTCGACGCGCTGGACCTGGACTGGAGCGCCGGCGGCACCTCCTGGATCTAGCCAGGCGGCCGCCGGCAGCCCCGCATAGGCCATTGGTCATGTACGCCGGAAGGTGTACACGAACGTTGACGGCAAGCCGCTAAACTCGGCCTGTTCCGCCACGGATCCACGCATGCCAATCGCCGTCCTGCTTCGCGCCCTGCTGCTCGGCGCGCTCGTCCTCGTGTTGTCCGCCTGCGGGCGTGGAGATGGCGGAGGCGGCCGTGGTCCGGCGCCGGTGCCGGTGACCACCCTGGAACTGCAGCCGGTGCGCTGGACCGACGAGCTCAAGGCGCTGGGCACGGCGCAGGCGCGCGAGTCGGTGACCATCACCGCCAGCGTCACCCAGGCCATCGCCTCGGTGGAGTTCGAGAGCGGCCAGTACGTCGGCAAGGGCCAGCCGCTGGTCACCCTGGTGCAGGGCCAGCAGGCCGCCGGCGTGGCCGAGGCCGAGGCGCAGCTGCGCAACGAGGAGCAGCTGTACGAGCGCAGCCGCCAGCTCGCCGAGCGCCAGCTGGTCTCGCGCGCCGACCTGGAGACGCGCCGCGCCGCGCTGGAAGCGGCCCGCGCCCGCGTCGCCACCCAGCGCGCCACCGTCGCCGACCGGGTGATCCGCACGCCGTTCGCCGGGGTCCTGGGCCTGCGCCTGGTCAGCGCCGGCTCGCTGGTCACGCCCGGCACGCCGATCACCACCCTCGACGACGTCTCGCTGATCAAGCTCGACTTCACCGTGCCCGAGGCGCAGCTGCCGCAGCTGCAGGTCGGGCAGCGGGTCAACGCGCGCAGCAACGCCTGGCCGGGCGAGACCTTCAGCGGGACGATCGCCTCGATCGACTCGCGGGTCGACGCGGTCTCGCGCGCGGTCACCGTGCGCGCCGAGATCCCCAACCCGGACGGCCGCCTGCGCCCGGGCATGCTCCTGGAAGTGGGCGTGGAACGCGCCGCGCGCCAGGCCCTGGCGATCCCGGAGCTGGCGGTGCAGCAGAACGGCAGCCGCTCCAGCGTGTTCGTCGTATCGGAGGACGGCGCCAGCGTGCGCGAGGTGCCGGTGCAGCTGGGCTCGCGCCGCTTCGGCGAGGTCGAGGTCGTCTCCGGCCTGCAGGCGGGCGACCGCATCGTGGTCGAAGGCACCGTGAGGCTGCGCGACGGCGCCCGCATCCGCGAGGTCAAGCCGGGTGCGGACGGCGACGGAGCCGGGCCCGCGGGCAAGGCGCCCGGCAAGACGGAAGGCTGAGCCATGCTGCTGTCCGATGTCTCGATCAAGCGGCCCGTCTTCGCGACGGTGATGTCGCTGATCCTGATCGTGCTGGGCGTGGTCTCGTTCACCCGCCTGCCGCTGCGCGAGCTTCCCGACGTCGACCCGCCGGTGGTCTCGGTCGACACCACCTATACCGGCGCCTCGGCGGCGGTGGTCGAGAGCCGCATCACCCAGGTGCTGGAGGACGCGATCAGCGGCATCGAGGGCGTCGACCTGATCACCGCCAGCAGCCGCAATGGCCGCTCGGACATCAACATCGAGTTCACCCTGGCCCGCGACATCGAGGGCGCGGCGAACGATGTCCGCGACGCGATCAGCCGCGTCGCCAACCGCCTGCCGGAGGACGTCGACCCGCCGCGCGTGTCCAAGCAGGACAGCGACTCGTCGCCGATCATGTTTCTCAACCTCAGCGATGCGCGGCTCAATGCGCAGCAGCTGACCGACTACGCCGACCGCAACCTGGTCGACCAGTTCTCCTCGATCGACGGCGTGTCCTCGGTGTTCATCGGCGGCGGCCAGCGCTACGCGATCCGGGTGTGGCTGGACGCGTCCGCGCTGGCCGCGCGCGGGCTCACCGCCGAGGACGTGCGCACCGCGCTGCGCCGCGAGAACCTGGAACTGCCCGGCGGCAGCATCGAGTCGCGCGACCGCGAGTTCGCCCTGCGGGTGATGCGCGGCTACCGCACGCCGGAAAGCTTCGAATCCCTGGTCGTGGGCAAGGGCGGGGACGGCCACGTCATCACCCTCGGCGAGGTCGCGCGGGTGGAGCTGGCTTCCGAGGAGCGCCGCGCCTTCTACCACGGCAACGGCGTGCCGCAGGTCGGCCTGGCCATCGTCGCCACCTCCACCGCCAACTCGCTGGAAGTCGGGCGCAACGTGCGCGCGCTGGCCGAGCGGGTGTCGCAGACCCTGCCTCAGGGCATGCAGCTGACCGTGGCCTACGACTCCACCGTGTTCACCGACGCGGCGGTGGAGGAGGTCTACAAGACCCTCATCGAGGCCATCGTGCTGGTGCTGCTGGTGGTGTTCGTGTTCCTCGGCAGCGTGCGCGCGGCGCTGATCCCGGCGGTGACCGTGCCGGTGTGCGTGACCGCGGCCTTCCTGGCGCTGTACGCGGCCGGCTTCTCGATCAACCAGCTGACCCTGCTGTCGCTGGTGCTGTCGATCGGCCTGGTGGTCGACGACGCCATCGTGGTGCTGGAGAACTGCCAGCGCCGCGTCGACCTGGGCGAACCGCCGCTGCTGGCGGCGCGGCGCGGCACCAGCCAGGTGGCGTTCGCGGTGATAGCCACCACCCTGGTGCTGATCGCGGTATTCCTGCCGATCGCCTTCATGGAAGGCAACACCGGCCGCCTGTTCCGCGAACTGGCGGTGGCGGTGGCCGGCGCCGTGGCCATCTCCGGCTTCGTCGCGCTGACCCTGACGCCGATGATGTGCTCGATCCTGCTGCGCCCGCACACGCATCGCGCCGGCTTCAACAACTGGGTCAACGACCGCCTCGACGGCCTGACCCGCCGCTACCGCGGCCTGGTGTCGAAGGTGGTCGGGCGCGGCTGGCTGCTGGCGGCGGTGATGCTGGCGACCTTCGCCGCCAGCGGCGTGCTGTTCAAGCTGGTGCCCTCGGAACTGGCGCCGGCCGAGGACCGCGGCGACTTCAACGTCACCGTCACCGGCCCGGAAGGCGCGGGCTTCGACTACCTGGTCACGCAGATGACCGAGATCGAGAAACGCCTGCTGGCGTACTCCGCCGAGGACGGCCCGGTCGCGCGCGTGATCATCCGCGTGCCCGGCGGCTTCGGCGGGCAGGGCGCGAACATGAACACCGGCCGCGCCACCGTGTTCCTGCGGCCGTGGGACCAGCGCGACGTGAGCACCCAGCAGGTGATGCAGGAGGTGCTCAAGCGCCTGTCCGACATTCCCGGCGTACGGGTGACCGCGGAAATGCGCCAGGGCCTGGTGCGCGGCTTCGGCCGCCCGGTGCAGTTCGTCCTGCGCGGGCCGACCTACGAGACCCTGGCGCAGTGGCGCGACCGCATGCTGCTGCGCATGGAGGAGAACCGCAACCTGGTCAACATCGACTCCGACTACAAGGAGACGGTGCCGCAGATCCGGGTGGAGATCGACAGGGCGCGCGCCGCCGACCTGGGCGTGCCGGTGGAGGCGATCGGCACCGCCCTGCAGACCATGCTCGGTTCGCTGCGCGCCGGCACCTGGGAGATGGACGGCGAGGAGTACTACGTGATCATGCAGGCGCCGCTGGAGAACCGGCGCAGCCTGGACGACATCGCCGGCCTGTACGTGCGCTCGACCACCAGCGGCGAGCTGGTGCCGCTGTCCAACCTGGTGACGATGACCGAGCACGCCGAGGCCAGCACCCTGTCGCGCTTCAACCGCATGCGCGCGGTCACCCTCAGCGCCGGCCTGGCGCCGGGTTACACCGTCGGCGAGGCGCTGGAATACCTGCGTGGCATCGCCGCCGAGGAGCTGCCGCCGGAGGCCCAGTTCGACTACCGCGGCGAATCGCGCGAGTTCATGCGCTCCAGCGGCGCGGTGTTCTTCACCTTCGGCATGGCCCTGCTGGTGGTGTTCCTGGTGCTTGCGGCGCAGTTCGAGAGCTTCCTGCATCCGCTGGTGATCATGCTGACCGTGCCGCTGGCGATGCTCGGCGCGCTGCTGGGCCTGTCGATCTGGGGCGTGAGCCTCAACCTGTACAGCCAGATCGGCATCGTCATGCTGGTCGGCCTGGCGGCGAAGAACGGCATCCTGATCGTGGAATTCGCCAACCAGCTGCGCGACGAGGGCCGGGCGGTGGCCGAGGCCATCGTCGAAGCCGCGGCGGTGCGGTTGCGCCCGATCCTGATGACCTCGGTGGCGATGATCTGCGGCGCGATCCCGCTGATGCTGTCCAGCGGCGCCGGCGCGGCCAGCCGCGAATCGATCGGCGTGGTGATCGTGTTCGGCGTGGCCTTCTCGACCCTGCTGTCGCTGTTCGTGGTGCCGGCGTTCTACGCGCTGCTGGCGCCGTACACGCGTTCGCCGGAGGCGGTGGCGCAGGCGCTGGAGAAGCTCGAAGCCGAGGTGCCGCCGGTCGGTGGCCATGGCTGAGCGGCCGGCCGCGACCGGTGCGGCCGGATACCGCGCCGGCGTGGGCTTCGAGCCGGGGTTCCGCCTGGCCGGCGATGGCTTCGTGCTGCGTTCGTGGCGGCGGGACGACCTGGAGGCGCTGCTGCGCCATGCCGACGATCCGGCGGTGGCGCGCGGGCTCAGCGACCGTTTCCCGAGCCCGTACACGCGCGCCGACGGCGAGGCGTTCCTGGCCGGCAAGTTGGTCGACTTCGCCGGACCGCTGCTGGCGATCGAGGCCGGTGGCGAGGCCTGCGGCGGGATCGGCGCGCGGCCGGCGCGCGAGGCCCGTCCCGGCGTGGCCGAGCTGGGCTACTGGCTGGGCCGCGCGCACTGGGGGCGCGGACTGATGACGCGGGTGGTCGCGTGCTACCTCGGCTGGCTGGTGCCGGCGCTGGTACTGCGCCGGGTCGAGGCGGTGGTGCTGGACTCCAACCCGGCCTCGGCGCGGGTGCTGGAGAAGAACGGCTTCGGCGAGGCGGGCGTGCGCCGCGCGGCCCTGCGCCGGGCCGAAGGCATGCACGACCTGCGGCTGTTCGCCCGCGACCACGCAGGCTGAGCGGCGGCCCTCCGCATGCGTACGGCGCCGGCGACGGCCGCTCGTTCCACCGCGGGCCCGCTTCGGCCATGATGCGGCGGTCTACGCCTCGGGGGCCGCTCCATGGGGAAGGTGGAATACGCATCGCGCATGGAATCGCTGGACGCCCTGCGCGGGTTCGCCCTGTTCGGGCTGTTCATCGTGCACATGCCCGAGCTGTTCGAGCTGTACTGGGCGAAGCAAGCCACCGATCCGCTGCAGCTGGCGGTGCACGACACCGTCTGGCTGCTGTTCGCGGGCAAGGCCTTCGCCCTGCTGGCGCTGTGCTTCGGCGTCAGCTTCTTCATCATCATGGACCGCGCCGCGCGCCGCGGCATCGACTTCACCGGCCGCTTCGTGTGGCGCCTGGCGCTGCTGGCGCTGATGGGCCTGCTGCACGGCGCCTGGTACCGCGGCGATGTGCTCGAGGTGCTGGCGGTGATGGGCCTGTTCCTGCTGCCGTTCCACCGCGTCCGCTCCAACCGGGCGCTGCTCGCGGTGGCGGCGTTCTTCCTGCTGCAGCCGCTGATGCTGGTGCGCATCGTCGCCGGCCTGCGCGGCGCGGACTGGGCCAACCAGCCGCTGCAGTACTGGAGCGCGACCATCCCCGAGGTGTACCTGCACGGCGGCTTCGTCGACACCGTGCGCATGAACCTGGCCGACGGCCATGGCTTCAAGTGGCTCTTCATGTACGAGTCCGGGCGGCTGAGCCAGATCCTCGGGTTGTCGCTGGTGGGCATGGTGCTGGGGCGGATCGGCTTCTTCGAGCGGCCGGCGCGGTTCGCGACCGCGCGCTGGGTGGGACTGGCGGTGGCGCTGGCCGTGGCGGTGGCGCTGTACTTCGGCCGCGAAGCGCTGGTCGCGCGGGTGCCCGGCAGCGAGGCGATGCCGATGCCGCGGGCCATGGCCGATGCGCTGCTGGGCAGCCTGTTCGACCTGGCGGTGATGGCGGCCTCGATGCTCGCCTTCCTCATCGCCTACCACGGCGTGTTCGAGCGCGCCCTGCGCACCCTCGCCCCGGCCGGGCGGATGACCCTGACCCTGTACGTGGCGCAGTCGCTGGTGTTCGTGCCGGTGTTCTACGGCTACGGGCTGGGCCTGTGGGCCAGCATGACCCAGGTCCAGGCGGTGCTGCTGGGACTGGCCGGCTTCGCCGCGCAGCTGCTGTTCGCCCACCTGTGGTTCCGGCGCTTCTACTACGGCCCGCTGGAATGGCTGTGGCGGGCGGGCACCTGGCTGACCTGGAAAGTGCCGATGGTCAGGCCCGCCGCGCCGCGCGGCGCCGCCGAAGCGGGCTGACCCCGCGCCGGTCGCGCCGGGTGGCTGCGTTCCGGCGCCACTTGCGGTTATCTTGCGTGGCTACGCGCGCAGGCTCCCTGCGCGCTTCCCGTTCCTGACCCGCCTTCCGGCGACCGGAGATCCTTCATCGTGGAAGCCTTCATCAACTGGCTCAACAGCATCATCTGGAGCAACGCGCTGATCGCGCTGTGCCTGGGCGCCGGCCTGTGGTTCACCTTCCGTACCCGCGCCATGCAGCTGCGCGGCTTCGCGGAGATGTGCCGCCTGACCGTGACCGGGCAGAAGTCCGAGGCCGGCGTGTCCTCGTTCCAGGCGCTGGCCATCTCGATGGCCGGGCGCATGGGCATCGGCAACATCGCCGGCGTGGCCACGGCGATCGCCTACGGCGGCCCGGGCGCGGTGTTCTGGATGTGGGTGATGGGCTTCCTCGGCGCCTCGACCTCGTACATCGAGTGCACCCTCGCGCAGATCTACAAGGAAAAGGACGCGGAGGGGCGCTACCGCGGCGGCCCGGCGTACTACATCGAGAAGGCGATGGGGCTGAAGTGGTACGCGGCGGTCTTCGCCGTCGCCACCGTGGTCGCCACCGGCCTGCTGCTGCCGGGCGTGCAGGCCAACGCCATCGCCGACAGCGCCAGCGGCGTGCTGTGCAGCGGCGACGCCGCGCTGTGCGCCGGCCTCGGCGGCGCCGGCATGCTCAAGCTGTGGATCGGCCTGGCCGTGGCCGTGCTGCTGGGCCTGATCATCTTCGGCGGCATCAAGCGCATCGCCGCCTTCGCCGAGCTGGTGGTGCCGTTCATGGCGCTGGCCTTCATCCTGATGGCGATCACCGTGATGGTCCTCAACGTGGAAAAGGTGCCGACGATGTTCGCCGACATCTTCTCCAGCGCCTTCGGCGCGCACGCGGCATTCGGCGCGATCATCGGCCAGGCCATCGCCTGGGGCGTCAAGCGCGGCGTCTACGCCAACGAGGCCGGCCAGGGCACCGGCCCGCACGCCGCCGCCGCCGCCGAGGTCTCGCACCCGGCCAAGCAGGGCTACGTGCAGGCCTTCGCGATCTACTTCGACACCATGCTGGTGTGCACCTCGACCGCGTTCCTGCTGCTGTCCACCGGCATGTACAACACCTTCCGCGTGGTGGTGGAGAACGGCGTCGAGAAGCTGGAGGCCGTGGTCAGCGGCGTGCCCGGCGTACTGCCTTCGGAAGGCGCGCAGTTCACCCAGGCCGCGGTGGAATCGGTGCTGCCGGGCTGGGGCGCGGGCTTCGTGGCGCTGGCGCTGTTCTTCTTCGCCTTCACCACGATCATGGCCTACTACTACATGGCCGAGACCAACCTCACCTACCTGGCCGGCGTGCGCAAGACCCACCCGCTGGCCACCTTCCTGCTGCGCATCGGCATCATCGGCATGGTCGTGTTCGGCGCGTACCACAACGCCGCTACCGCCTGGACCCTGGGCGACATCGGCGTCGGCGTGATGGCCTGGCTGAACATCATCGCCATCCTGATCCTGCAGAAGCCCGCGTTGATGGCGCTGCGCGACTACGAGCGGCAGAAGAAGCTGGGCCTGGACCCGGTGTTCGATCCGGACGCGCTGGGCCTGCGCAACGCCGACTTCTGGAAGAGCCGCAACTGACATGAGCGGACCCTGGGACCGTGGCCCGCGCCCGCCGCGCCCGCCGGGCGGCGCGCCGCGGTCGCGGCCGGCGCCTGCCGGCCCGCGCGCACCGCGCCGGGACACGACGGAACCGGCGGCGGCCAGCGCCGCCGGCCAGGCGCAGCGCCCCGCACGTCGCGAGGAGCTGCGCCTGTACGGCCTCAACGCGGTGGATGCGGTGTTCCGCCGCCGCCCCGAAGCGATCCGCAAGGTCTACCTGGCCGAAGCGCGCATCCCGGTGCTGAAGCCGCTGCTGGCCTGGTGCGTGAAGCACCGGGTCGGCTACCGCGTCGTCGCCGACGAGGACCTGGAGCGACTGGCAGCCAGCGCGCACCACGAAGGCGTGGTCGCCGACGTGCAGCGCACCGCGCCGCTGCCGCTGCAGGACTGGCTGGCGTCGCTGGCGCCGGGCGCGCCGGCGCTGGCGCTGTGGCTGGACGGCGTCGGCAACCCGCACAACTTCGGCGCGATCCTGCGCTCGGCCGCGCATTTCGGCGCGGCGGTGCTGTTGCCGCCCGCTTCCGAACTGGCCCTGTCAGGCGCCGCCGCGCGCGTGGCCGAAGGCGGCGCCGAAGCGGTGCCGCTGGTGCGCCTGCCACAGACCGGCGCCGCGCTCGACGCGCTGCGCGGCGCGGGCTTCCAGCTGGCGGCCACCGTCGTACGCGGCGGCGACAGCCTGTTCGGCACCGCGCTGCCGCCGCGCCTGGTCTACGTGATGGGCGCCGAAGGCGAGGGCATGGACCCGGCGCTGGCCGCGGCCTGCGACCGGCGCCTGTCGATCCCCGGCACCGGGGCGGTGGAAAGCCTCAACGTCGCCGCGGCCACCGCGGTGTTCCTCGCCCGCTGGGCCGCGCGCGGCTGACTCCGCCACTCCTCAGCGAAGGCCCGCCGCTTCCGTCGCGGCGATGCGCGGCGACGGCGACACCAGGTGCAGCACCGCGCCGCCGCCGTTGGCCAGTTCGAGGCTGAGCCGGCGCCGGCCGGCATCGAGGCGTTCCTCGACGCGCCGCACATCGGCCGGCGCGTCGCCATCCAGCCACAGCGTGGCCTGCCAGTCCGCGGCGGGCAGGAAATCCAGGTCCAGTTCCAGCGTGCGTGGCTGGTCGGTCATCGCGCCGATATACCAGTCGCGGCCGCTGCGCCGCGCCACCACGATGTAGCGGCCGATCTCGCCGGCGAGCACCCGGGTTTCGTCCCAGCGCGCAGGCACCAGGCGCAGGAACTCCGCACCCGGCGCCAGTCCGCCCTTGTCGTCGAGGTAGGCATCGGGACTGTCGGCGACCATCTGCAGGCCGCTCTCGTAGACCACGTACATCGCCAGCTGGTGGGCGCGCGTGCCCATCACCCGGGGCGCGTCGAACACCACCTGGAAGCGTTCCGGCGCCACGTTGCGGAACCCGCCCGGCGTGTAGTCCATCGGCCCCAGCAGCATGCGGGTAAAGGGCAGGGTGAGGTTGTGTTCGGGGGTGATGCGCCGGCTCCACTTGTTGTACTCGGCGCCGAGCACGCCCTCGCTGGTGAGCAGGTTGGGCCAGGTGCGCTCCAGCCCGGTGGGGCGGTACATGCCGTGCAGGTCGAGCATCAGCCGGTGCTGCGCCGCGCTGCGCGCCATGCGGTGGATGAAGGCGACCATCTCCTGGTCGTCGCGTTCCATGAAGTCGACCTTGACTCCCTGCACGCCGAGTTCGCGGTAACGGGCGAACACCGCGTCCATGCGCGGCTCCAGTGACTTCCAGTGGTTCCACAGCCAGATGCCGATGCCGCGCTGGCGCGCATGCCCGATCACCGCCGGCAGGTCCAGCGCAGGTACCGCGCGGGTGATGTCGGCGTCGGGCTGGTACCGGCCGTCGCCGCTGCTGCCCACGTACCAGCCATCGTCGATCAGCATGTAGTCCAGGCCCAGCGCGGCGGCGTGGTCGATGTAGCGGATGATCGTCGCGGTGTTCATGCCGGCCCCAGCCACGTCGGGCGCGCGGCTGGCCGACCACCAGTCCCAGGCGGCCTTGCCCGGGCGGATCCACGCGGTGTCCTGCAACGGCGTGGGCGGATTGAGGTTGCCGATGAGGCTGGATTCGACCAGCGCCCCGGGACTGTCGCCGATCAGCAGCACGCGCCAGGGCGTGAGGTGGCCGTCCGCCGCGACCTCCTCGCGCGGCAGGCGCACCGCGACCTGCGGCGAGTCCAGTCGCGGCGACAGCCGCGCTTCCACGCCGAGGCGGCCGTCGCCGCGGCCGGCGAGGTAGAGCGCGGCGTAGCGGTCCAGGTCGGCTTCGGCGATGGCGAAAGTGGTGGTGCCTGCGCCGGTGCTGCAGACCAGCGGCAGGTCGACGAGGTGGTGCGCACGCAGGCGCGAGGCGTCGATGGGGTCGTATTCGCCTTCGTGGCTGGTGCCGAAGCGGCCGAGGTTGAGCGCGTGGCAGGCGTAGTCGCGCGGGAACAGGAAGCCGGTGAGCTCCTGCTGCACGACCAGCTCGCCTTCGGCGGGCCGCGGCAGGCGGTAGCGCAGGGCGACGCCATCGTCGTAGGCGCGGACCACCACGCCGAGGATGCGGCCCTGCGCGTCGGCCAGGTCCACGTCCAGCTGGCGGTAGTGGTCGCGGGCCTGGCGGGTCTTGCCGGCGACGGTCTCCCAGGTGGCGTCGGATTCCGAGCGGCGCACCGCGGCGACATCGGTGCGGTAGCCGGGACGCCCGTCGCCGCCCAGCTGCAGGCCCAGCGGCGAAGGCGCGATCAGCAGCTGGCCGTCGCGCTCCATCGCCCAGGCGGGGAAGCCGTCGACCTGCGTCGCCAGGGTGACCACGGTGCGCCCGTCGGGCGATTCCAGCCGCAGCGGTGGCGGCGCGGACGCAAAGGCCGGCGCGCAGGCCAGGCCGAGCAGCAGGGCGACGGCGGTACGCGGCAGGCGCGGCATCGGAGGCTCCCTTCCCGGAGGAGGGAAGGAGCGTACCCGCCATCGCGGGCGGTGTCTGGAATAGCTCGCCGGGGCATCCGGCATAGGCTCCACGCGAGCGCCGGTGCGTCGCCGCGTGGACGGTGCCTTGCATGGAGCCGGCATGCCCGCCGGCTCCACGCCGGGTCGCGGCCTACTTCGCCGGCGCCGGCTCCTTCGCCTGGCTGCCGAAGTCGCCTTCGGCTTCCGCCGCCAGGAAGGCGAACACCGCGTACGCGGCCACGTTCTGCGCCAGCGCGGCCGGATCGATCTTGTCGAGGGTGTCGTCGGCGGTGTGGTGCAGGTCGAAGTAGTCGCTGCCGTCCTGCGCCAGCCAGGCCCAGGTCACGCCCTTCGCGGCCAGCGGGATGATGTCCGGGCCCGGGCCGCCCTTGTCCGGCGCGTACTCGATGCCCAGCGGCGCCAGCGCCTGGGCGATCTGCGCGGTGGCCGCGCGCGCGTGTTCCGGCGCGCCGGTGTTGAAGGCGTAGATGCGGCCGGCGCCGAAGTCGCTCTCGGCGGCGAGCTGGTGGAGGTTGGCTTCGGCCGCATGCGCGGCGGCGTAGGCCTTGCCGCCGTGCAGGCCCTGTTCCTCGTTGGCATAGGCGACCACGCGGATGCTGCGTGCCGGGCGCTGCGGCAGGCCGGCGATCAGCTTCGCCGCGGCCATGCTGATGCCGATGCCGGCGGCATCGTCGATCGCGCCGGTGCCCAGGTCCCACGAGTCCAGGTGGCCGCTGATCAGCACCACTTCCTGCGGACGGCTGCTGCCGGTGATCTCGCCGATCACGTTCTGCGAGGTGTAGGTGCCGTTCCAGCCGGCGTCGATCGCCAGGCGCAGCTTCACCGGGCCGCGTGCGACCAGGCGCGCCAGCTGCTCGGCGTCGGGAATGCTCAGCGCGGCGGAGGGCACCGGGGTCAGGCCGTCGTCGAAACGGGTGATGCCGGTGTGCGGCACGCGGTGGCTGTCGGTGCCGGCCGAACGCATCAGGAAGCCGATGGCGCCCTTGCGGATCGCCGCCGACGGGCCCTTCGAACGCACCGCGCTGCCCGGGCCGTAGCCGCTGCCGTCGCGCGCGGCGGCCATGCGGTAGTCGACGAAGGCGATCCTGCCGGCCAGAGAACCTTCCGGCGCGGCCTCGAGCGCGGCCAGGTCGGGAAAGCGCACGACCTCGCCCTCGACCGTGCCGCCCGGGCTGCCGCCCAGCGCGGTGATGGCGAGCGGCTGCGCATGCCTGCCGAGCACGACCAGGCTCTCGCTGCGGCGCTCCCACTTCGGGAAGGTCACCGGCTCGGTCCACACGCGGTCGAAGCCCAGCTCGCGGAACTTCGCTTCGGCCCAGGCCACGGCGCGCGCATCGGCCTCGCTGCCGGCCAGGCGCGGGCCGACCTCGGTGGTCAGCGATTCGGTGACCTTCCAGGCGGTGTCGTCGGCCAGTGCGCGCTCGCGCAGCTGCGCGGCCTGCTGCAGGGCGTGGTCCGGGATGCGGGTTTCGGCGGCGCTGGCCACGAGCGGGACCAGCAGGGCGGCGAGCAGTGCAAGGCGCATGCGAACAGGCTCCGGCGGGAAAGCCCTCGAGCCTAGCAGAGCCGCCCGGCGCGCTCCCGTGCGCATGGTCACGGGAGCGCGCCAGTCGATGTCAGCGCGGCTGCTGCAGCGAGTCGCGGATCTGGCGCAGCAGCACCACTTCCTCGCTCGGCTCGGCCGGCGCGGCGGGCGCTTCCTCTTCCTTCTTCTTGCGGGCCAGGCGGTTGACGCCCTTGACCAGCAGGAAGATGGCGAAGGCCACGATCAGGAACTGGATGACGGTGTTGAGGAACACGCCGTAGCCGACCACCACCGCCGGGACCTCCGTGCCGTCGGCGGCCACGCTTGCCGGCGACAGGGTCCAGGCCAGGTCGGAGAAATCCACGTTCCCGATCAGCCAGCCCAGCGGCGGCATGATGATGTTGTCCACCAGCGAAGTGACGATCTTGCCGAACGCCGCGCCGATCACGACGCCGACGGCCAGGTCGATCACGTTGCCGCGCATCGCGAATTCCTTGAACTCGCTGATCATGCCCATCTTGTTCTCCTAGTGTTCCCGCGTGCAGGCGGCACGCGTGCAAAGCGTAACCCGTGCCGGTGGCCGGCGATCAGCCTTCGACGTGGCCGCGCAAGGTGGCGATGCCTTCCAGTCGTGCCTCGAAACGGTCGCCCGGCCGGAGGGCGGCCACGCCGGCCGGGGTGCCCATGAACACCAGGTCGCCGGCGCGCAGGGCGTAGAGCTTCGACAGCTCGTGCAGGATTTCCGGCACGTCCCAGATCAGGTCCGACAGCGGCGCGCGCTGGCGCGGCTGGCCGTTGACCTGCAGTTCCAGCACGCGCGCGCCCAATTCGCCGGCCTCGGCGGCCGGCACCAGTCCGGCGACCGGCGCCGAATGGTCGAAGCCCTTGGCCGTGTCCCAGGGCAGGCCCTTGGCCTTGGCCGCGGCCTGCAGGTCGCGGCGGGTGAGGTCGAGGCCGACGGTGTAGCCGTAGACCAGCGCCTGTGCATCCTCCACCGGCAGCACGCCGGCCGGCGCGTCGCGGCCTATCGCCACGACCAGCTCGACCTCGTGGTGCAGGTCGGCGGTGGCGGGCGGGTAGGGCACGGCCTCGCCGGTGACGATGGCGTCGGCCGGCTTCATGAAGAACACCGGGGTGCCGCGCTCGGCCTTCGAGGCCGGCGCGGTGGCGCCCATCTCGCGCGCGTGGTCGGCGAAATTGCGGCCCACGCAGTAGATGCGGTGCACCGGGAAATGCCCGCCGCCGCGCACCGCGAGGCGCGGCACCGGCGGGGCGGGGATCACGTCGTTCATGGCAGCGCCCATGTGGAAAGAGGGCGCACAGTCTACGCGCCGGCGGCGCGGCTTTCGCGCCTCAGCGCGGGGTCGGCAGCTGCGGCTTCTGCACCACGCGGTACTCGGCCTCGAAGGTCTGGCGCGCGGCGGCAGGCGTGCGCGGCGTGCGCCGCGCCAGCAGGCGCCAGGCCATGCCCGCGGCGAGCATCGCCGCGCCGACGAACACGCCGAAGAACACCAGCACCGCCAGCAGGACCAGTCCCACCAGCCCGAACAGCAGGCGCAGCAGCGGCGTGCGCGGCTTGCGTGGCGCGAACAGGAAGTTCAGCTGGGACGCGTCGAAGCGGAAGGAACGGGCGTGCATCAGTACATGTGCCAGAATTGCAACCAGTGCGCAGGGTAGCCGTGCCTGCCGGCAGGGTTGTGATGGGATCGTTAAACGCTGAACCACTCCTCAGTTTCGAAGGCCTGGCCGATGGCGCCCTGGTCGAGGTCGAAGCCGTGCTCGATGGCGATTCCGAGTCGCTGGTCGTGCACCGCCAGGGCGACGCCGTGCGCGCCTGGCTCAACGTCTGCCCGCACGCCGGGCGGCGCCTGGACTGGGCCCCGGGCCAGTTCCTGAAGTCGCGCGACGGCCTGCTGGTGTGCGCCGCGCACGGCGCCAGCTTCGAGCTGGAAGGCGGCCAGTGCGTGGCCGGTCCCTGCCGCGGCGACGCGCTGCGCGCGGTGGCGCTGGAAGTGCGCGACGGCCAGGTCTGGCTGGCGGCGACGCCGGGCGACGCGGGCTAGCGCCCGCCCCAGAACATCAGGTTCACCACCACCACCACGATCAGCGTGTACAGCGCCGACAGCGGCGCGCCGACGCGCCACAGGTCGCGCGAGGCGTAGTTCGCCGGGCCGGTGACCATCGACATCACCGGGTTGGACGCGGTCATGAAGTTGTTGGAGGCCGACAGCGCGGTGACCAGGGCGAACGCGGTCGGGTCGCCGCCCACGGCCAGCGCCAGGTTGATCGCGATGGGCACCATCACGATGGTCGCGCCGACGTGGCTGATCACCAGCGAGAAGGCGGTGGTCAGCACCGCCACCACGATCTGCAGCAGCCACGGCGGCGTGCCTTCGGGCAGGCGGTCGAGGGTGTTGCCGGCAACCCACGCCGCCGCGCCGCTGCTGTCCATCGCCCAGCCCAGCGGGATCAGGCAGGCGGTGAGGAACACGGTCTTCCAGCTGATCGCCGCGTAGGCCTCGTCCATCTTCAGCACGCCGGTCAGCAGCATGCCGGCCACGCCGGTCATCAGGGTCAACGACACCGGCAGCTTGCCGGTCAGTGCGATGAGGATGGTGAAGGCGAAGATCGCCATGGCGATCTTGAACTTGTGCGGGCGCTGCTCGCCCTTCGGGTAGTCGGTGACCACGGCGAAGTCGCGGCTCTCCGCGGCCTGCGCCAGGTCCTGCCAGATGCTGTGGAACACCAGCATGTCGCCGGCGCGCAGCGGCACCGAGCGCACGTCCTCGCGGATCACCTGCTTGTCGCGGTTGATCGCCAGCAGGCTGATGCCCAGCTGCTTGCGCAGGCGCAGTTCGCGCGCGCTCTTGCCGATGAAGCGCGAGGTCGGCGGCAGCACCGCCTCGGAGATGCCGGCGCGCGCGGGGTTGAACAGGTCGCCGAGGTTGCGCAGGCGCGAGGACATGCGCAGGAACTGGTTCTGGGCGAAGTCGGCCACCTGCTGGCGCGTGCCCATCACGCCGAGCACGCTGCCGACCCAGATGCGCATGTCCGCCGGCGGCGCCAGGCGGGTGTCGTTGCCGGACTTCAGCGCCAGCAGCAGCGGCGCGTTGTGCAGCGACTCGGCCTCGGCCACGGCCATGCCGACCAGCGGGCTTTCCGGGCTGACCACCAGCTCGAACACGTCGCCCTCGATGCCGTAGGTGCGGGCGAAATAGCTCTCGGTGCGCGCGGGGGTGACGTTCTCCTCGCCGCCTCCGCCCTCGAGCTCGGCGAGCTTGCGGTTGCCGTAGAAGTGGAAGTACAGCAGCGCCGCGGCCAGCAGGGTCAGGCCCACCGGCGCCGGCGCGAACATCGGCAGCTGCTCCAGCGTGGCGGTGCCCGAGGGCAGGTTGTTGTTGGCCGAGACCAGCAGGTCGTTGAGCAGGATCAGCGGCGAGTTGCCGACCATGGTCAGCGCCGCGCCCATCACGATCGCCGCCGCCAGCGGCAGCAGCAGGCGCGACATCGACAGCCCGCTGCGCGCCGACAGCCGTGCCGCCACCGGCAGGTACAGCGACATCACCGACGGGTTCTGCATGAACGAGGAGTTGAGGCCGGCGACCAGCGAGGTCATCGCCAGCAGCCGCTTCTCCTTGCCGTGGCCGCGGCGCAGCAGCCAGCCGGCGAGGCGGTTGAGCGCGCCGGTACGGTCAAGTCCGGCGCCCAGCACCATGGTGGCCATGATGCTGATCACCGCGTTGCCGGAGAAGCCGCTGAAGATCTCCTCCGGCGCCACCAGGCCGGTGACGCCCAGCACCACCAGCACGACCAGCGCGACCAGGTCGGCGCGGATCCGGTCGAACAGGAACATGGCCATCGAGAACCCGACCAGCCCCAGCACCAGGCGCATGTCGTTGGTCAGGGTGAGGCCGGATTCCATTGGCGCGCCGGGTCCTTATGGCGATGCGGGAACGGAGGCGGGAGCGGGGCGCGCGCCTCCGGCAGGGCCGGAGCAGGTGGGGCGGGATGCGGACGGCGCGACGCTCATGTGGGATCGAGTTTAGCCGTCCGCGGCCGGGTTGGGTCCGGGATCGCCGTCATCGCTGCCGCTTTCGCCGACGCGGTCGTAGAGCAGGTCCCACACCCCGTGGCCCAGCTTGAGGCCGCGGCGCTCGAAGTGGGTCTCCGGCCGCCACTCCGGCCGCGGCACGTAGCCGCGCGGGCCGGCGCGGTTGGCCAGGCCCGGGGTGGCCTCGAGCACGTCCCACATGTGTTCGGCGTAGGGCCCCCAGTCGGTGGCCAGGTGCAGGCGGCCGCCGGTGCGCAGCTTGCGCACCAGCAGCGCGGCGAACTCCGGCTGCACCAGGCGGCGCTTGTTGTGGCGCTTCTTGTGCCAGGGATCGGGGAAGTAGATGCGGATCTCGTCCAGGGCGCCGTCGGCGACCTCGTTGCGCAGCACCTCGACAGCGTCGTGGTGGTAGACGCGCACGTGGTCGCTGCCGTCGGCGGCCAGGGCGTTGAGCAGGCGGCCGACGCCGGGGGCGTGGACTTCCAGGCCGATGTAGTCGCGCGAGGGATCCTGGCGGGCGGCGAAGCGCAGCGCCTCGCCGTTGCCGAAGCCGATTTCCAGCACTTTCGGCGCGTTGCGGCCGAAAACCGCGTCGTAGTCGCGCAGCTGGCCGGTGTAGTCCAGGCCGAAGCGCGGCCAGGCCTCGTCGAACGCGCGCTGCTGGGCCGGGGTGAAGCGGCCCTGGCGCAGGACGAAGCTGCGGATCTCGCGCCGGCCTTCGCTGGCGGTGTAGGGCTTGGGCGGGGCCTTGGCGCCGTCGCTGCTGAACGGGTCGGTCATCGTCAGCCGATCAGTCCGTCCACCGGGGAGGAAGCGCTGGCGTAGCGCTTGCGCGGGATGCGCCCGGCCAGGAAGGCCTCGCGCCCGGCCTCGACGGCCTTGCGCATGGCGCTGGCCATCAGCACCGGGTTCCTGGCCCCGGCGATGGCGGTGTTCATCAGCACGCCGTCGCAGCCCAGCTCCATGGCGATGGCCGCGTCGGAGGCGGTGCCCACGCCGGCGTCGACGATGATCGGCACCCTGGCGTTGTCGATGATCTCCAGCAGGGTGTAGCGGTTCTGGATGCCCAGGCCCGAACCAATGGGCGCAGCCAGCGGCATCACCGCCACGCAGCCGATCTGCTCCAGCTGCCGGGCCAGGATCGGGTCGTCGGAGGTGTAGACCATCACGTCGAAGCCGTCGGCCACCAGCAGCTCGGCGGCCTTCAGGGTCTGCACCACGTCCGGGTACAGGGTGCGCTGGTCGCCCAGCACCTCGAGCTTGACCAGGTTGTGGCCGTCCAGCAGTTCGCGCGCCAGCCTGCAGGTGCGCACCGCGTCCTCGGCGGTGTAGCAGCCGGCGGTGTTGGGCAGGATGGTGTAGCGCTCCGGCGGCAGCACGTCGAGCAGGTTGGGCTCGCCCGGGTTCTGGCCGCCCGCGTTCATGAAGAGCGGGGTGCGGCGGATGGCGACGGTGACGATCTGCGCGCCGGCGGCTTCGGTGGCCAGGCGGGTCTCGTCGAGATCCTTGAACTTGCCGGTGCCGGTCAGCAGGCGCGATTGGAAGGTCCGCCCGGCGATGACCAGCGGATCGTGCGTGTGGGGGGTGTCCATGCGCCAATTATGGCCCGCCGGGGCGGCGGCCGATAGCGCGGGCACGCCGCGCCGGCTCAACCGCCGCCGAGGGCGTGGACGATCTCGACCCGGTCGCCGGCGGCCAGGGCGTGTCCGGCGTGGCGGCCGCGCGGGACGATCTCGCCGTTGACCTCCACCGCCACGCGGCGGCCGGCCAGGCCTTCGGCTTCGAGCAGGGCTTGCAGGGTGGTTCCGGCCGCGACGCTGCGCGGCTCGCCGTTGATCACGATGTCCATGGCGCGATTGTCGCATCGCCGGCGCCTTGCCGCAGCGCAGCGTGAGTGCCGGCGGCCATCGGCGGACCATTGGGACCATGCGCTCGCGTACGTCTGATGCGCCTGCGTCCGCATTCCCAGCTCCACGAATCCAGGAGATTCCATGACCGTATTCCGTCCGCTCCGCACCCCGCTGGCCCTTGCCCTGGCCCTCGCCGCCGCCCCGGCCTTCGCCGGGCAGTTCGACGGTGGCACCGTGTTCTTCGGCGACAGCCTCACCGACTCGGGCCACTTCCAGAACCAGCTGCCGGAAGCGGTGCGCCCGGCGACGGGCCGCTTCACCACCAACCCGGGCTGGGTGTGGGCCGAATACGTGGCGAAGAACTTCGACGGCGACGGCCGCACCGACAACCAGGGCGGGGACAACTACGCCCAGGGCGGCTCGCGCGTGACCGTGCAGAACGGCGCCGCCGAATCGACGATGTCGCAGGTGGCCCGTTACCTCGCGGCCAACGGCGGCCGCGCCAATCCGGATGCGCTGTACACGGTGTGGACCGGCGCCAACGACATCTTCGCGGTGGCCGCCGGCGCCCCGGCGCAGTCGACCATCGCCACCGCCGTCGGCGGCGTGGTGCAGATCGTCGGCACCCTCGACGCAGCCGGTGCGCGCTACATCCTGGTGCCGAACCTGCCGGACATGGGCCTGACCCCGAACGCGATCGCCGCCGGCCCGGCCGGCCAGGCAGCGCTGACCCAGCTGGCCGCGACCTACAACACCGCCATGTACGGCGCGCTGGCGCAGCAGGGTTACCGGGTGATCCCGCTGGATACCTTCACCATGCTGCGCGAGGTGGTGGCCAGCCCGTCGACCTACGGCCTGCGCAACGTCACCCAGACCGCGTGCCTGCCGCCGGACGGCAGCTCGCTGACCTGCAACCCGACCTCGCTGGTTTCGCCGGACGCGGCCTCCACCTACCTGTTCGCCGACGGCGTGCATCCGAGCAGCGCGGCGCACGCGATCCTCGGCGACTACGCGATCTCGGTGCTGGAAGGCCCGCAGCTGATCGGCCTGCTGCCGCAGTCGGCGCGCGCCATCGGCCGCAGCCGCGCCGACCAGGTCGCCTGGCACCTGGCCGGCAAGCCGGAAGCGGCGGGCCTGCGCTGGTGGGGCGGCCTGCGCGGCGACTACCAGCGCCGCGACCACGCCGACCTCTACGACGGCCTGGCCCCGGCCGGCCTGTTCGGCCTCGACTGGTCCAACGGCCAGGGCCTGGTGGCCGGCGGCTTCGCCGGCTACGGCCGCCTCGACGCCGACTTCGGCAACGGCCGCGGCGAGTTCAAGCAGACTGACGCCAGCTTCGGCGGCTTCATCGGCTGGTATGGCGCGCACGGCTGGATCACCGCCCAGGCGAGCTACACCGGCCTGGACTTCGACGTGGACCGCCGCGTGCAGATGGGCCCGGCGGTGCGCCGCCACGCCGGTTCGGCCGACGGCAGCAACACCGCATTCGGCGTGAACGGTGGCTGGGAGTTCGGCCAGGGCGCGCTGCGCCACGGGCCGGTCGCCGGCCTGCTGTGGCAGAAGATCGAGCTGGACGGCTACACCGAGAGCAACCTGGCCTCGACCGCGCTGGCCTACCCGGACCAGGACCTGGATTCGCTGGTCGGCAGCCTCGGCTGGCAGGCCCGGATCGACGCCGGCGGCTGGTCGCCGTACGTGCGCGCCACCTGGGACCACGAGTTCGAGGACGCGCCGGCGGAGGCCTTCGCCAGCCTGCAGACCGTGCCGGGGATGGAGTACGCGGTCCCGGCGGCGCTGCTGGACGACAACTCCGGCACCGTGGTGCTGGGTGCGCGCATGCGCCTCGGCGGCCTGGAGGCCGACGTCGGCGCCCGCGCCACGGTCGGCCAGCGCGGCGGCAACGACTCCGGCCTGTTCCTGAGCATCGGCGGCAGCTTCTGAACCACCCCTCCCGCCGGGCGCCGCGCGCGCCCGGCGGCGTTGCGCCGGCGCCCCGCTGGCGCATAGACTTCCGGTCCCGCGCGGGTGTAGTTCAATGGTAGAACTGCAGCTTCCCAAGCTGCTAACGTGGGTTCGATTCCCATCACCCGCTCCAGACACCACGCCAGGCGCCGCGGATGCATCCGCGGCGTTCTGCGTTTCCAGGGGCCAGGCTCCACGGCGGCGCATCGATGAAACTGGCGATCCTCTCGCGCAACGCTTCCCTGTACTCCACCCGCCGGCTGGTCGAGGCGGCGCGCGTGCGCGGGCACAGCGTGCGCGTGCTCGACCCGCTGCGCTGCTACATGCGCATCGCCCCGGACGGCTTCGCCATGCGCTACAAGGGCAAGCCGGTGAGCGGCTACGACGCGGTGATCCCGCGGATCGGCACCTCGATCACCCGCTACGCCACCGCGGTGCTGCGCCAGTTCGAGCTGATGGGCAGCTGGACCCCCAACGGCTCCGACGCGATCCTGCGCGCCCGCGACAAGCTGCGCACCCACCAGCTGCTGGCGGCGCAGGGCATCGGCCTGCCGACCACGGTGTTCGGCGACAACCCCGACGACACCGACGACCTGCTGTCGCTGCTGGGCCCGCCGCCGCACGTGGTCAAGCTCAGCGAGGGCACCCAGGGGGCCGGGGTGATGCTGACCGAGAAGCCCTCCGCCTCGCGGGCGGTGGTGGAGGCCCTGCGCGGGCTGTACGCCAACTTCCTGCTGCAGGAGTTCGTCGCCGAGGCCGAGGGCGCCGACATGCGCTGCTTCGTGGTCGGCGACCGGGTGGTCGCGGCGATGCGCCGCCAGGCCGCCGAGGGCGAGTTCCGCTCCAACCTGCACCGCGGCGGCGAGGCCTCGCCGGCGCAGGCCAGCGAGGAGGAACAGGCGATGGCGGTGCGCTCGGCGCGGGCCCTGGGCCTGGGGGTGGCGGGGGTGGACCTGATCCGCTCCAGCCGCGGCCCGCTGGTCCTGGAAGTCAACTCGACCCCGGGCCTGGAGGGGGTCGAGACCGCCTGCGGGGTCGACGTGGCCGGGGCGATCATGGACTACGTGGCGGCCTCTGTTTCCCTTGTGAATCAAGGGGATGAGCCGGTTCCGGTGAGCCGGGGCGGGGTCCGGCGCCGGCCCCTTTAACGCACCTTTAATCGGTTCCGGCTTAGGCTCCGTCGGACCGCAGCTCCTTCGTCAGCCGGGGGGATCGCAGCCTCCCCGGCCGGCACACGAGATACGGTAATCGGGGCAATCCTTGGCCCAGGCGGTCTCCCCAGCCTGGGCCTTTTTGCATCCGGGCGATGTCGTTTGCCCGGTCACGCGCGCCTAGGCAGAATCGGGACGGCGGCCGTTGTCGCCGAACCGTCCCTTTCCCACCCGTTCCCTGCGAGGTTCCGATGTACAAGCTGCTCATCCTTTCCGTCCTCGCCCTGGCCCCGCTGGCTGCCGGCGCCACCATCAACGCCAGCGGCGAATCCTTCTCCCCCGAGAAGGGCCTGGACCTGGCGCGGTCGTTCGACGCCCAGCGCACCGCGATCCTGAAGGCGCTCGCCGACGGCGAGACCTACGCCGAGATCGGCGCCGAGGAGCGCCGCCAGGTGCGCGCGTCCCTGGACCGCATCGACGCGCTGCTGGACGGCGTGCAGGACGTCAACCAGCTTTCGGAACGCGACAAGGTCGAGGTCTTCAACGAGCAGGAGCGGATCAACACGCTGCTGACCAAGGCCCGCGAGGACAGCCGCCTGGTGTGCGTGCGCGAGAAGAAGGTCGGCTCGCACCGCGCCACCAACAACTGCCAGACCGTGGCCGAGCGCCGCCGCGCCCACGAGCAGACCCAGAACGCGCTGATGAACAATCGCGGTATCCGCCTGCCGCAGGCCAACTGAGGCGCCCATGCGCATCCTCGTCATCGAAGACAACAGCGACATCGCGGCCAACCTCGGGGACTACCTCGAGGACCGCGGCCATACCGTCGATTTCGCCGCCGACGGGGTCACCGGCCTGCACCTGGCGGTGGTCCACGATTTCGACGCGATCGTGCTGGACCTGAACCTGCCGGGGATGGACGGCATCGAGGTCTGTCGCAAGCTTCGCAACGAGGCGCGCAAGCAGACCCCGGTGCTGATGCTCACCGCCCGCGACAGCCTGGAGAACAAGCTGGCCGGCTTCGACTCCGGCGCCGACGACTACCTGATCAAGCCGTTCGCGCTGCAGGAAGTCGAGGTGCGGCTGAACGCGCTGTCGCGGCGCGGCAAGGGCGTGCAGACGCGGGTGCTCAACGTCGGCGACCTCGAGTACAACCTCGACACCCTCGAGGTCCGCCGCGAAGGCCGCCTGCTGCAGCTCAATCCCACCGCGCTGAAGATCCTGCAGGCGCTGATGGAGGCCTCGCCGGCCGTGGTCACCCGCCAGGAGCTGGAGACCCGCGTGTGGGGCGAGGAACTGCCGGATTCCGATTCCCTGCGCGTGCACATCCATGGCCTGCGTGCGGTGGTCGACAAGCCTTTCCCGGTGCCCTACATCCAGACCCGGCATGGCATCGGCTACCGCATCGCCGCGCCCGATGGCGGAAGCTGAGTCCGCGACGCATCCCCGCCGGCACCGGAGGTTCCGGCGCCGGCTGCGCACCCGCATCATCCTCTCGTTCCTGCTGCTGGGCACGGGCCTGACGGCCCTGTTCGCGTTCCTGACCGACTACGCGCGCCAGCGCGTGGAGAGCCAGCTGGTCGAGGACGTGATGAACCGCAACATCAACGAGTACGCGCGGCGGTTCTACCTCAACCCCGGCAACGCGCGCCCGGAGCTGCCGGTGCAGCAGATGTACGGGCGCGTGGTCACCCGCGAGGGCTTCGAGCAGCTGCGCCGCGAGGAACCGGACTGGTACGAGCTGCCCGACGGCATCCACAACATCAGCGGCCAGGACGAGGACGGCAACCCGTTCGCCTACAAGCTGGCGGTGCGCAAGACGCCGAACGAATGGTTCTTCCTCGCCTACGACATGACCCAGACGCTGCGCGGCGAGGTCCAGCTCAAGCGCGCGCTGTACGTGTCGATCCTGCTGTTCAGCGGCCTGTCGCTGCTGATCGGCTGGTGGTCGGCGTCGCGGGTGATGCGGCCGGTCACCGAACTGGCCTCGCGCCTGCGCGCCTACCGCGGCAGCAGCCAGCCGCGACGCCTGGCGCCGCACTTCCCCGAGGACGAGGTCGGCCAGCTGGCCGAGGCGCTGGACGACTATGCCACCCGGCTGACCGAGGTGGTCCAGCGCGACCGCGAGTTCAACGCCGACGTCAGCCACGAACTGCGCACGCCGCTGGCGGTGATCAAGGGCGCGGTGGAACTGCTGCTGTCGCGCCCGGACCTGGACGAACGCACCCGCGCGCGCCTGCTGCGCATCCAGCGCGCCGAGCAGCAGTGCAGCGACCTGATCGGCTCGCTGCTGCTGCTGTCGCGCAACGAGCGCGGCCAGGGCCACAGCGACGTGGCGCGCGTGGCCGAGCAGCTGCTTGATTCGCACCGCGCGCAGCTGGGCGGCAAGCCGCTGGAGCTGCGCCTGGAGGGCGAGCCGGGCCTGGTCATCGAGGCGCCGGAGGCGGCGCTGGCGGTGGCCCTGGGCAACCTGGTCGGCAACGCGGTCAAGTACACGCCCGCGGGCGAGGTGGTGGTGCGCCTGCTCGCGGATGGCGTGCAGGTGGTCGACACCGGCCCGGGCCTGAGCGAGGAGGACGCGGCGCGGCTGTTCCAGCGCGGCTACCGCGGCACCCACGCCGGGCATTCGCAGGGCGCCGGCATCGGCCTGTCGATCGTCGGCCGGCTGTGCGACCTGTACGGCTGGGAGGTGAAGGTGCGCCCGCGCCAGGACGGCAACAGCGGCGTGGTGGCGACGCTGTCCTTCGGCAGCGCGCCGCTGGACGACCAGGACTGAAACAGCCGCGGCGGCGCATCGCCGCCGCCGCGCTTACACGTAGTCGAGCCAGCCCCGCGTATCCGGCGTGCTGCCGTCGAACAGGCCGAAGAACAGCTGCTGCATGCGCCGGGTGACCGGGCCTGGTTTGCCGTCGCCGACCGGCTTGCCGTCGACCGAGCGCAGCGGGGTGATCTCGGCCGCGGTGCCGCACATGAACAGCTCGTCGCACAGGTACAGGTATTCGCGCGGGATGTCGCGCTCGACCACCTCGATGCCGGCGTCGCGCGCCAGGCGGATGATCGAATCGCGGGTGATGCCGGTGAGGATCGAGGCGCTGGCCGGAGTGGTGTGCAGCGCGCCGTCGAACACCAGGAACAGGTTCTCGCCGGCGCCCTCGCTGAGCAGGCCGCCGGCCGCCAGGGCGATGCCTTCGCCGTAGCCGTGGCGGCGCGCCTCGCGCGTGACCAGCTGCCCGGACAGGTAGTTGCCGCCGGCCTTGGCGCCCGCCGGCACCGTGTTCGGCGCGACCCGCTGCCAGCTCGACACGCAGGCGTCGATGCCCTGTTCCAGCGCCTCTGCGCCGAGGTAGCGGCCGAAGTCGAGCGCGGCGATGGCCACGTCGATCGGCGTCTCGGCGGCGATGCCGACGCTGCCGACGCCGCGGAACGCGACCGGGCGCAGGTAGGCGCTGCGCAGGCCGTTGGCGCGGATGATGTCGCGGCAGGCCTGGTCGATCTCGTCGGGCGTGTAAGGAATGGCGATGTCGTAGATCTTCGCCGAGCCGAACAGGCGCCGGGTGTGGTCGCGCAGGCGGAAGATTGCCGTGCCCTTGGGCGTGTCGTAGGCGCGCAGGCCTTCGAAGACCGAGGAGCCGTAATGGATGGCATGCGCCATCACGTGGGTCGTGGCCTCGGCCCAGGGCTTGATGGCGCCGTTGTGCCAGATCTTCTCGGGGAACTGCATGGGCCTGCTCCACCGGACGGGTGGCCCATTCTGCCGCAGCGCGCGCCGCGCGGCGCTAAAGCCCGATCCAGAAGCACCCGTGGCTGCGGCGCAGGCTCAGGCGGGTGGTGAGCGGGGTGGCGGTGCCGCCGCGGACCTGCTCCACCCGCAGCCCCACCGGCCGCGGTCGCGCATAGGTCCGTGCCAGCGGCGGCGGCGCGGGCAGGGTGGAGAGGTCGATGGACGGGCGTTGCGTGGTTTCCGGCGCGCTGGTCGGCCAGCTGGGTATCCAGGCGGGCGGGCCGGAGGCTTCCGGCGGCGACGCGCTTTCCGGGGGCGGCGCCGGCAGCGGGGGCAGGGCGGCCGCCATCGGCGCCGGTGTGGACGGCATGTACGGATCGGCCGGGTAGACCGGGCCGATGTCGACCAGCGGGTCCTGCACCATCGCTTCCAGGCGGTCGAGGATGCGCGAGGCGGCGCTGCGCGGGACGCCCTGCCAGTCGTAGATGCTGGCCAGGCGGTTGACGTCGCGCGCCTGGATTGCGCCCTGGATCTCCGACACCAGCTGGCTGAGCCGGCGCGGGCAGCCGTCGCGGAACATCCGCTGCGTCGCTTCCGGCACCGCCCCGCCGCTGGCCGCCGCCGGCGGCGGGCGTTCGCTCGCGCCGAGCGCGCTGCAGGGCTGGTCGGTGTAGATCGCCTGGCCGTCGGGAGTCACGCAGCGCTGCACCTGCCGCGCCCGGGCCGGGTCGGGCGCGGCCAGCAGCAGGCAGGTGGACAGCAGCAGGAGGGCGGCGTGGCGCATGGCCTGCCAGCCTAATCCGCCGCCGCGCGCGGCGAAATCACGACGCCGCAGCGACGTTCACAGCCGGGCCAGCACCGCCTCGGTCGGCCGGGCCAGGTTGAGCGTGTAGAAGTGCAGGCCCGGCGCGCCGCCGGCGACGAGCCTGCGGCACAGGTCGGCGACCACGTCGGCGCCGAACTCGCGCACCGCCGCCACGTCGTCGCCGAAGGCCTGCATGCGCTTGCCGATCCAGCGCGGGATCTCCGCGCCGCAGGCCTCGGAGAAGCGGCGCAGCTGGGTGAAGTTGGAGATCGGCATGATCCCCGGCACCACCGGGATGTCCACGCCCAGCCGGCGCACGTCGTCGACGAAACGGAAGTAGGCGTCGGCGTTGTAGAAGTACTGGGTGATCGCCGCGTCGGCGCCGGCCTCGACCTTGGCCTTGAAGTGGCGCAGGTCGGTGAGCGCGTCCTCGGCCTGCGGATGGGTCTCCGGATAGGCGGCGACCTCGATGCGGAAGCGGTCGCCATGCTCGGCGCGGATCAGCTGCACCAGCTCGGAGGCATAGCGCAGGTCGCCCGGATGGCCCATGCCCGAGGGCAGGTCGCCGCGCAGGGCGACGATGCGACGGCAGCCGATCGCGCGGTACAGCTTGAGAAGTTCGCGGATCTCCTCGCGGTTGCCGCCGACGCAGGACAGGTGCGGGGCCGCCTCGAAGCCGTGGTGCTGGTTGAGGTGGCGCACGGTCTCGGAGGTGTAGCTGAGCGTGGAGCCGCCCGCGCCGAAGGTGCAGGACACGTACTCGGGCGCGTAGGCGCGCAGCCGGCCGGCGGCGCGGTCCAGCTGCTGGCGCTGCTCGTCGGTCTTGGGCGGGTAGAACTCGAAGCTGATGGGGGTGGTCATCGCGGCCGGCGGCTGGGGCGTTGGCCGGATAATATCTCTTTATCGCGATGGAAGCATGGGTGGGATTCGGGATTCGGGATTCGAAAAAGCGGGGACGGGCGGGCTGGCGCCCGGAGCCGCCGCCTTTCTGCTGTTTAACGAATCCTAATCCGGCATCCCGGCTTCTGGGACAATCCCGCCATGAGCATCGTCATGACCCCGTTCGCCCGCAACCGCCTGTTCCCGCGCACGCCGCGCGCCAACACCATCCAGGACTGCACCCCGGCCGGGTTCGAGCGCCATCTCAACGAGCACGAGCCGCTGGCGGTGCTCGACGGCTACGCCCCGTTCTGCAAGCTGCACGTGCACCGCAACTGGACCAGCACCCGCTGCCTGACCGTGCCGATCACCGACGCCAACCGCCACCTGCTGCGCTCGGCCTACGAGGCGCGCACCCGTTCGGAGCTGCCGGTGCTGGTGCGCTGGTTCGAGGGCGTGCAGCCGCCGGTGGCCGAATACCTGGTGGTGATCCTGTACAGCCGCGAGCAGCTGGCGAAGGAAGGCACGCCGATCGAGGCCGACTGGGGCGTGGTCGGCTGCATGTACACGATGGAGCCGGCGGAGATCCCGATGGCGCCGATCACGATGATGCGCAACGCGCTGGGCGTGGAGGAGGGCGGCTCCGGCGTGCCGCTGGACCGCGAGGCCTACCTGCGCAGCGTCGAGTTCTGGGAGAACAACGCCAACTGGCGTTGAGCGTGCGGCTCCGGCCATGCCGCGACTGCCCGCGGCATGGTGCGGGGGAGATCACGCCGACCAGCGGTGCTGCAGGAAATAGCAGCCGCGGTGGCGGCGCACATCGAAATCCGCCACCTTCTGCGTGCCCGCTTCCTCCAGCACGACCTGCAGGGTGCCGTCGCCGGCCGCGGGCGTCGAACCGAAGAATTCCGCATCGACCAGAGCCGCGCGGCCCAGCCGCCTGAGCTGCGCCATCACCTGCATCGCCTGGCGGTGCCGCATGCCGGCCCAGTCGAAGCTCTCCGCGATGCGGTTGACGTCGCCCTGCGCCATGGAGGCGCGCAGGTCGACCGCCAGCTCGCGCGGGCTGGTCGCGCAGCCCTGTCCTTTCGGTCGCCGCGACTGGCGCGGGCGGGATTCCGCCAGCAGTCCCGCCGCCGGCAGGGGCACGCCGGTCAACTCGGCCTCGCGGCGCTGCTCGCGACGGATGCGGTTCTGGACCTCGGCCGACAGGGCCACGTGGCGTCCACCCAGGCGGCTGCAGGCAATGTTGGTGTAGGCGTAGGTGCCGTCGGGCATCGCGCAGCGGGCGATGCCGGTCGCGGCTTCGGCGTGGCCCGGCAAGGCCAGCGTGCAGCTGGCAATGGCACAGGCGAGCATGGAGGACAGGAACGGGCGCATGGCGGTGGGGCGTGGCATGCCTTGGACGGCATGCGCGGATGATCCGTTCGCGTTCGTGGAGGCCGCGTCCGGAAGCGCGCGAATCCCGGCTGAATCGCTGCGCGCCTTGCGGCGGCGTTCAGTTGCGGCTCCACGTTTCCGCTACGTCGCCGACGCGCGCTGTTCACGGCGGTGGCGCGAAGGTCGTCGCAAGGGCCGGTCGCAACCGGCGCCACCCCACCGGAGAACCGCCCGATGCTGGCCACCACCTACCGCCGCCCGCGCAGGATGCGCATCGCCCATGTCGCCGAACCGGTGATCGAGCATCCCAACGACGCCATCGTCCGCGTCACCCGCACCTGCATCTGCGGCTCGGACATCCACATCTACAACGGCCTGGTGCCGGACACGCGGGTCGGCTCGATCATCGGCCACGAGTTCTGCGGCGTGGTCGAGGAAGTGGGGCCGTCGGTGCAGAACCTGAAGGTGGGCGACCGGGTGCTGGTGCCGTTCAACATCTTCTGCGGCAGCTGCTTCTTCTGCCAGAAGGAGCTGTACGGCAACTGCCACAACGTCAATTCGCAGGCCAGCGCGATGGGCGGCTTCTACGGCTACACCCATACCGCCGGCGGCTATGACGGCGGCCAGGCCGAGTACGTGCGCGTCCCGTTCGCAGACGTAGGCCCGACCATCATTCCCGACGACATCCACGTCGAGGACGCGGTGCTGCTGACCGATGCCTTCCCCACCGGCTACCAGGCCGCCGAGATGGGCAGCATCCGCGAGGGCGACACCGTCGTGGTGTTCGGCGCCGGCCCGGTCGGCCTGTTCGCGGCGAAGAGCGCCTGGTTCTTCGGTGCCGGACGGGTGATCGTGGTGGATTGCGAGGACTATCGCCTCGAGTTCGCCCGGACCTTCGCCCACGCCGAGACGGTCAACTTCCGCGAGGTCGACGACGTCGCCACCTACCTGAAGAAGATCACCGACTGGCTGGGCGCGGACGTGTGCATCGACGCGGTCGGCTGCGACGCCAGTGGCAGCGCGTTCCACAGCCTCACCGGCAAGGTGATGATGCTGCAGGCCGGTTCGGCGATCGCCCTGCACTGGGCGATCAACAGCGCGCGCAAGGGCGGGCGCATCTCGATCGTCGGCGTGTACGGGCCGACCTTCAACATGGTTCCGATCGGCAACGCGGTGAACAAGGGCCTGACCCTGCGCATGAACCAGGCCAGCGTGAAGCGGCACCTGCCGCGGCTGATCGAGCACATCCGCGCCGGCCACGTCTCGCCGCGCGAGATCATCACCCACCGCATCCCGCTGGAAGAGGTGGCCGACGCCTACGACATCTTCGTCAACAAGCGCGACAACTGCATCAAGCCGGTGCTGATCCCGCCCTCCGCGCAGGGAGAGGCGTGATGGCCGGCGACGCACGGGAGGACGCCATGGCTGCGCAACGCTACGCACACATCCCCGGCTGGGGTTCGGACCTGCCGCGCGAGAACCGCCCCGCGGTGCCGATGGAGCGCACGCCGCCGCGGCTGGAGGTGCCGTGGAGCGATCCGCCGCCGCAGCAGCCGATGACGGTGGAAGTGCTGAAGTCGGTCGAGCGCCCGGTGCATTCGCGTACCTTCGGTACGCGCCTGCCGCCGAAGGGGCTCAGCGGCGCGATCCGCCGCGCAGCCTTCCGCCGCAGCGAGAACGACGTCGGCCACTGGCTGATGCTGGTCGCGGCCGATCGGGTCAACGTGGTCGAGGGCCTGTGCGAGGACGCGCGCCGTTCGCCGGGCAAGGCCGCGCTCGCCGGCATAGGCGTCGCGCTGCTGGCCTGGTGGTGGTTGCGGCGGGACTGAGGGAGCGCAGGCGCGGGAACCGCCTGCGCTGGGCCGGTACTGATGACGGAGTGGCCGGCGCGACCGCGCGCGGCCTCAACCTTCGCCGTCGGCGCGGGCCCTGGCGACGTCCTCGCGGAACAGGTGCAGCATCGCCCGCCGGTAGGCCTCGCCGATGCTGGCTGCGTGCGTGCCCTCGGGCAGCACCATCAGTTCGAGTTCCCAAGGGTGGTCGCGGCGGCTCCAGTAACCATGCCAGTCGTGCGCGTTGCGCACCCGGTAGTCGAGGTCGCGTGCGCCGCTGGTGACCACCAGGCGCGTTTCCGTCGTGGCCGATGCCGGCGGGGCGAACAGCGCCGCCCGACCGCGGCTCAGCGCCGGATTGCTGGCGATGCGGCCCCAGAACAGGTCCGGTTCGCGCAGTGCCGACCACAGCACGAAGTAGCCGCCGCGCGACTGCCCGACCAGCACGCGTCGCCGCGGGTCCACGCGGTGGCGGCGTTCGGCTTCCGGCAGCAGTTCGTCGCGCAGGAAGGCGAGGAACGCCGGGGCGCCGGCTTCGCCCTGCGGGGTGTCCGGTGCGGCGTCGGAGAAGTCGATGTGGCGCGCGTTGACCGCCGGGTCGAAGCTGCCGTAGGCGATGCCGACGAGGATTGCCTCGGGCAGCTGCTCGTCGTAGTGCAGGAACAGGTGGGTCGGCGCGAGCAGCGGGAACAGGCTGTCGCCATCGAGCAGGTAGACCACGGGCCAGCGCCTGTCAGGGTGCTGGGCATAGCCCTCGGGCAGGCGCACGTAGACGTGGTACTCGCGCCCGGTGGCCTGCGAACGGATGGCGAAGTAGTCGCCGCGCAGGGCCGGCAGGTGGTCGAGCGGTACCGTCGCCGCGTCCCGCGCATGGGCGATGCTGGACAGGGCCAGGGCTTGCACGCCCGCCAGGAGCAGGGCGATGAGTCGTCGTCGCACGCAGGCACTCCCGGCTGTCCGAGGTCAGGCGCGGATGCTGGCATGGCCCTGGCCGGGAGACAAACCGGAGCGCGCGGCGCGCGGCGCGGAGCCGGGAGAGCCGACGACCGGGGTCGCAGGGAAGCTGGCCGCATATGGAAACGGGCGCCTCGCGGCGCCCGTTCCAGGTCCCTTGCTGGCGCTCCGCTCAGTAGCGGTAGTGCTCCGGCTTGAACGGGCCGTCGACCGGCACGCCCAGGTAGTCGGCCTGGTTCTGGGTGAGCCTGGTCAGCTTCACGCCGATCTTCTCCAGGTGCAGGCGCGCCACCTCCTCGTCCAGATTCTTCGGCAGGCGATAGACCGTCTTCTCGTAGGTCTCCTTGTTGGCCCACAGGTCGATCTGGGCCAGGGTCTGGTTGGAGAACGAGTTGGACATCACGAAGCTCGGGTGGCCGGTGGCGCAGCCCAGGTTCACCAGGCGGCCTTCGGCCAGCAGGAAGATGCTGCTGCCCGAGGGGAAGGTGAACTTGTCCACCTGCGGCTTGATGTTGGTCTTCACCGCGCCGGAGGCGTACAGCCGGTCGACCTGGATCTCGTTGTCGAAGTGGCCGATGTTGCAGACGATGGCCTGGTCCTTCATCGCCTGCATGTGCTCGAGGGTGATGATGTCGCGGTTGCCGGTGGTGGTGACGTAGATGTCGGCCTTGCCGAGGGTGTCCTCGACGGTGGCGACCTCGAAGCCTTCCATCGCCGCCTGGAGGGCGCAGATCGGGTCGATCTCGGTGACGATCACGCGGGCGCCGTAGGCGCGCAGCGAGTGTGCCGAGCCCTTGCCGACGTCGCCGTAGCCGCAGACCACGGCGACCTTGCCGGCCAGCATCACGTCCATCGCGCGCTTCAGGCCGTCGGCCAGCGACTCGCGGCAGCCGTACAGGTTGTCGAACTTGGACTTGGTGACCGAGTCGTTGACGTTGATCGCCGGCACCAGCAGCTTGCCGGCCTCGGCCAGCTGGTAGAGGCGGTGCACGCCGGTGGTGGTCTCCTCGGAGACGCCCTTCCAGTCGGCGACCACGCGGGTCCAGTAGCCCGGGCGCTCCTGCGCCACGCGCTTGAGCAGGTTCTTGATCACCTGCTCCTCGTGCGAGCCGGACGGCGAGTTGACCCAGCTGTCGTCGCCCTGCTCGAGCTCGTAGCCCTTGTGGATCAGCAGGGTGACGTCGCCGCCATCGTCCACCACCAGCTCCGGACCGGCGAGGGTGCCGTCGGGCAGGGTGAAGGTCAGCGCGTCGAGGGTGCAGTCCCAGTACTCCTCCAAGGTCTCGCCCTTCCAGGCGAACACCGGGGTGCCGGTGGCGGCGATCGCCGCGGCGGCATGGTCCTGGGTCGAGAAGATGTTGCACGAGGCCCAGCGCACATCGGCGCCGATGTCCTTGAGGGTCTCGATCAGCACCGCGGTCTGGATGGTCATGTGCAGCGAGCCGGTCACGCGCACGCCCTTGAGCGGCTGCGCGGCGGCGTACTTGCGGCGGATCGACATCAGGCCCGGCATCTCGTGCTCGGCGATGTCGATTTCCTTGCGGCCCCAGTCGGCCAGCGAGATGTCGGCGACCTTGTAGTCGCCGCCGGTGGAGAAGGTCTTGGCTACGGCATTCATGCGGGTGCTCCGGTTAAGGCGGGCGTGTGCTCGCTTCGTCCGGGCGCCGTTGTCGCGTGGGAATGCGCGTCGAGCCTGGCCCCGGATGCGGTGGCGTCCTCGCGGGACGCGCTCCGGCGGTCGTGAACCGCGGATCCTGGGTCGCAGCGCCCCTCGACGGGCGCGCGCATTATATCGGCCCATCGGGATCGACGGATGAACCT
>Ga0182737_1000659_pt1 | contig 44502 bp, 46 predicted proteins | sample eDN5th30CBELigOP_FD_128878 | JGI IMG/M metagenome (GOLD analysis project Ga0182737, IMG submission 128878) | Enriched Organic Plus compost microbial communities from Emeryville, California, USA - eDNA 5th pass 30_C BE-Lig OP (version 2) (version 2) ... | reverse complement strand
GGCGGTCTCGGTGAACGCGCCGATGTGGCCGCGGCGATGGCGTTCGTGGCCGAGCGGGGGCTGCCTCGGCCGTGGCTGGTGGGCTGGTCGTTCGGCACCGAGCTCGCACTGAAGTACGGGCGGGAGCACGCGATCGAGGGTGCGATCCTGCTGTCGCCGCCGTTGCACCGTGCGACGGCGGAGGAGGTGGCGGCCTGGGCGGGGGATCCACGCCGGCTCGTGATCCTCGTCCCGGAGTTCGACGACTACCTGCGCCCGGCGGAGGCGGCGGAGCGGTTCGCCGCCGTGCCCGGTGCGACGCTCATCCCGGTCGAGGGCGGCAAGCACCTGTGGGTGGGGGAGAACCAGACCCGCCGCGTGCTCGACGAGATCGTCCGCGCCGTCGTGCCGGACCGTGCGCCGCTGCCGACCGAGTGGGCCGAGTGAGACTCAGCGCTCGTTCTGCCGCGGGATGATCACCTGGCGGTAGATGATGAGGATGCTGGCGGCCACCGGGATCGCGACGAGCGCACCGAGCAGGCCCAGGAGCGAACCGCCGGCGAGGGCGGCGACCACGACGACGGCGCCCGGGATCGAGACCGCACGGTTCATGATGCGCGGAGAGATCACATATGCCTCGATCTGCATGTAGACGAGGTAGTAGATCGCCGCGATGAGGGCCGTCGTCGGGGTCTCGGCGAGCCCCAGGCAGGTGAGCACGATGATCGTCGACCCCGTCAGTGTGCCCACGAGCGGGATGAGGGAGAAGAAGAACGCCACGACGGCGAGTACGGCGGGGAACGGTGCCTGGATGATCGACAGGAGGATCGCGCTGAGCACGCCGTTGATGAGGCCGAGCGCCCCCTGGCCCATGACGTAATAGCCGACGGAGTCGGTGATCTGCTCGGCCAGGTCGATGAAGCGGGCCCGCTTCGAGGCGGGGACGAGGCTGTAGACGGCCGCCTTGAGCGACGGGGTGGATGCGGTGAGGTAGATCGTGAGGATGAGCACGATGAACGCGCCGGTGAACCCGGTGATGATCGAGGCGCCCACCGCGAGCACGCTCTCGCCGATCGAGCCCAGGTCGAGGGAGGCGAGCCAGTCCTGCAGGTAGACGAACACCTGGTCCACGTCGAGGTTCGGGAACGTCGCGCCGAGCCAGTCCTTGAGGTCGGTCTGCCACGTGTCGCGTTCGACGATGCGGGTGATGGCCTCGACGAGCTGGCCGACCTGCTCCACGATGATCGGCACGACCATCCAGATGATGCCGGCGAACGCCGCGAGCACGATGAGGATCGTCACGAGCACTGCGAGCCAGCGCTTCAGCTTCCGCCGTTCCAGGAACCGGACGAGGGGGTCGAGACCCAACGAGAGGAAGAGGGCGGTGCCCACGTACAGCAGCACGGTGGACAGCGTCGTGATGCTGTTGATGAGCATGAGCCCCAGCCCGACCCCGAGCGTGGCCACCAGTGCCAGGCGGAAGGGGTTGTGCAGCTTCATCCGGTCTCCTCGTCCTGGCGGGTGTCGTGGTCAGCATAAGTGCGGAGCGGTCCCGGTCGGCACAGCGACGCTTCTGGGAGCATGCCCAGGTCGTCTTCGCTAGTCTGGACTGTCGGGTCGGGCCCGCCCCGGGGTCCGCGGAAAGTGGGTGACGTGCGATTCGTCTGGGCTGTGCTTGCCTTCGTCCTCGCCGCGGCGTCGATCGGCCTGGGCATCGCCCAGCGGACCGTCTTCCAGGGGCCGTCGACGCAGTCGGTCGCGGTGGAGGCGCCGGGGGAGGCGCCGTACCTGCTCATCGACGGGGCCGCGATGAGCCTGTTGCCCGGCACGCAGACCCTGACGGTCGACGGCGACGGCCCGGTGTTCGTGTCGTACGGCCGCACCGGGGACCTGACCGCCTGGCTCTCCGACCAGGAGTACGAGCATGCCGTCGCGGAGGACGGGGCGATCGTGGTCGACGCGGTCCAGCCCGACCCGGATGCGCCGGGTGCGGCCGACCCGGGCGACGAGGCGGCCGAGGAGGACGCCGCCGAGGACGCGGCGACGACGCGCAGTCCGGTCGGGAGCGATCTCTGGCTGGGTGAGTACAGCGCGGAGGACTCCCTGAGCCAACCGCTGCAGATCCCGGCCGAGATGAGCGTGCTGGTCGCATCCGACGGCGTGGCTCCGGCGCCGTCGGAGGTCACGGTGACCTGGCCGCTCGACACCGCCACGCCGTGGGCCGGGCCGCTCATCGTGCTCGGCGGCGTGCTGCTGGCCGCCGGCATCGTGCTCTACATCCTCGGCATCCGCCACGCGCGTCGTTCCCGGGGCCCGCGTCGGAAGGCACCGCCGCCCCTGGAGGAGACGCAGCCGATCGACGTCGCCGTCGACGCGGACCCCGACAAGGGCGTCATCTCATCGACCCCACCGCGCCGGCGCCTGCTCGGCCGACGCGGGTTCCGGGCGCTGCGCCCGATGGCCGTGATCGGCCTCATCGCCGTGCCGATGCTCGCGAGCGGCTGCGCGGCGGATGCATGGCCGCAGTTCGGGTCGACGCCCACGCCGACGCCGACCGAGACCGTCGTGGACGCCGACGACCAGCAGCAGCCGGCGGTGACCGAGGCGCAGGCCGGAATGATCATGGCCCGGATCGCGGAGACCGTGGCGGCAGCCGACGAGTCGTTGGACGAGTCCCTCGCCGCGACGCGTCTGGACGGTGCCGCCCTCGCCGCGCGGGCCACCAACTACACGCTCCGCGGTGCGGTGCCCGACTACGCCGCGCTGCCCGCGATCCCTGCCGAACCGCTGCGGATCATCCTCCCGCAGGCCTTCGACGCCTGGCCGCGCACCGTGCTCGTCGTCGCGGACCAGGAATCCTCGTCGACCATGATGCTGCTCACCCAGCAGGATCCGTGGTCGAACTACAAGCTCGTCTATTCGGGCGCCCTCGCAGCCTCCACCGAGCTGCCCGACCTCGCGCCGTGGTACATCGGTGCGGCGCAGGTCCCGCCGGACTCGACCTTCCTCGAGATCGCGCCGGACCAGCTCGCCACCGCCTACGCGGACGTGCTCACCCACGGCAGCGAGAGCACCTACGCCCCGCTGTTCGACCTGGACAACGACCGGTTCGCGGCGAGCGTCGCAGAAGACCGGCAGCGCCGCCTGGACGAGTTCAACGCGACGGCCACCGACACCGGCTCCCTCGCGTTCGATGCCGCGGCGGGTGCCGATGCGCCGCTGGCGCTCGCGACCGTGGAGAGCGGAGCGATCGTCGCGGTCACGGTCAACGAGACGGACACGGTGACGCCCGCCAGCGAGGACGTCGTCATCAAGCTCGACAACAACCCCACCGTGCAGGCGCTCACCGGGGTCACCGAGTCGCAGTCCGGCGTGACCACCACGTTCGCCGACCAGCTCTTCTTCTATGTGCCGGCCCAGGGGACCTCCGCGAAGATCCGCCTGATCGGCTATTCCTCCAACATCCTCGAAGCGAAGGTGAACTAAGTGACCGATCCCACCCCGTCCGCCGTGCTGCGCGGCGCCGTCGACCTGTCCTCCCTCCGCAACCGTCCCGCCCAGGCACCCGCATCGTCCGCAGCCGGCGCGGGCCCGACGGGTGCCGCAGGAGCGCCCGGTCTCGTGTTCGACGTGACCGACCAGTCCTTCCCGCAGGTGCTCGAGCTCTCCCGCACCGTCCCGGTCGTCGTCGACCTGTGGGCGGAGTGGTGCGGGCCGTGCAAGCAGCTGAGTCCCGTGCTGGAGAAGGTCGTCACCGAGCTCGGCGGCCGCGTCGTGCTGGCGAAGGTCGATGTCGACGCGAACCCCCAGCTTGCGCAGGCGTTCCGTGCGCAGTCGATCCCGCTCGTGGTCGGTCTGGTCGCCGGCCAGCCGGTGCCGCTGTTCACCGGCGCCGTCCCCGAGCAGCAGGTGCGTGAGGTGCTCTCCCAGCTGCTGCAGCTGGCGGCCCAGAACGGTGTGACCGGCTCGGTGCCGGTCGAGGGCGGGGATGCGGCCGCATCCGCCGAGCCGGAGCTGCCGCCGCTGCACGCCGAGGCCTACGCTGCCATCGAGGCGGGCGACTACGACCGCGCGATCGCCGCGTACCAGCAGGCGCTGTCGGAGAACGGCCGCGACGAGGATGCGCGCTCCGGGCTCGCGCAGGTGACGTTGCTCAAGCGCGTGCAGGGGCTCGACCTCGCCGCCGCCCGTCAGGCGGCGGCGGAGCGCCCGCTCGATGTGTCGGCACAGTTCGACGTCGCGGACCTGGACCTCAGCGGCGGCCATGTCGAGGACGCGTTCGGACGGCTGCTCGAGCTGTTCGCGGCGCTGCCGAGCGACGAGCGCGCCCCCGTGCGCGAGCGCCTGCTGGAGTTGTTCGCGCTCGTCGGCGACGCCGACCCGCGCGTCATCGCGGCCCGCTCGCGCCTCGCCTCGCTGCTGTTCTGAGCCGGGCCACCGGGTGGGTCACGCCCGGTGGCGCAGCCACAGGGTGCCGAGCGGAGGCAGCGTGAGGACGGCGTTCCCGGACGGTTCGGTGTGCACGACGCCCATGTTGCCGACGCCGGAGCCGCCGAAGGTCTCCGCGTCGGAGTTGAGGATCTCGTCCCAGGCTCCGGGCAGGGGCAGGTGCAGCGGGTGGTCGGAGATCGTCGTGCCGGAGAAGTTGCAGACGACCACGACGGTGCCGCCGCCGTGGTCGCGACGCGCGAACGCGGACACATCGGGGTTCCACACGGGCGCGCCGAGCCGTTCGAATGCCTGCCCGTCGGCGTCCCGCGCCCAGAGCGCCGGTGTCTCGCGGTAGACGCGGTTGAGCTCACCGACGAAGTCGCGCAGTTGCCGGTGGGAGGGCTGGTCGAGCAGCCACCAGTCCAACCCGCGCGCCTCGGACCACTCGGAGAGCTGCCCGAACTCCTGCCCCATGAACAGCAGCTGCTTGCCCGGATGCCCCCACATGTAGGACAGGTAGAGGCGCATGTTCGCGAGCTTCTGCCAGTGGTCGCCGGGCATACGGGCGATGAGGCTGCCCTTGCCGTGCACCACTTCGTCGTGGCTGATCGGCAGCAGGTAGTGCTCGCTGAACGCGTAGACGAACGAGAACGACAACTCGCCCTCATGGTGGGCGCGGTGCATCGGGTCGCGGGAGATGTAGACGAGCGAGTCGTTCATCCAGCCCATGTTCCACTTGAACCCGAAGCCGAGTCCGCCGGCGTCGGTCGGTGCGGTGACGCCGGGGAAGCTGGTGGACTCCTCGGCGATCATCGCGATGCCGGGGTGCAGCTTGTACGCGGTGGCGTTGACCTCCTGCAGGAACCGGATGGCCTCGAGGTTCTCCCGCCCGCCGTGGATGTTCGGTTCCCATTCGCCGGGTTCGCGCGAGTAGTCCAGGTACAGCATCGAGGCGACCGCATCCACGCGCAGCCCGTCGACGTGGAACTCGTCGAGCCAGTACAGCGCGTTCGCGACGAGGAAGTTCCGCACCTCGTTGCGCCCGTAGTCGAAGATGAGCGTGCCCCAGTCACGGTGCTCGCCGCGCCGGGGGTCGGGGTGCTCGTAGAGTGGGCGGCCGTCGAACCGCGCGAGCGCGAAGGCGTCCTTGGGGAAGTGGCCGGGCACCCAGTCCATGATCACGCCGATGCCCGCCCCATGGAGGCGGTCGATGAGATAGCGCAGGTCGTCGGGGGAACCGAAGCGGCTCGTCGGCGCGTAGTACCCGGAGACCTGGTAGCCCCAGGAACCGCCGAACGGGTGTTCCGCGAGAGGCAGGAACTCCACGTGGGTGAAGCCGAGGGCGGTGACGTGCTCGATGAGCGGGTCTGCGACCTCGCGGTAGCCGAGACCGGGCCGCCAGGAGCCGAGGTGCACCTCGTACACGGACATGGGCTGGTCGAGGGGGTTGCGGGCCGCGCGCGCGGCGAGCCAGTCGGCGTCGCCCCAGGCGTAGTGGGAGGCCGTGACCACCGACGCGGTCGCCGGTGGCACCTCGGCGGCGAGCGCCATCGGATCCGCCTTCATGATCCACTCCCCGTCCGGGGTGCGGATCTCGAACTTGTACACGGTGCCCACGCCGATCCCCGGCACGAACAACTCCCACACACCGCTGCCGCCCATGCTGCGCATGGCGTGCCCGCGGCCGTCCCAGCCGTTGAAGTCGCCGACCACCCGCACCGCCTGCGCGTTCGGCGCCCACACGGCGAACGCGACGCCGTCGGAGCCGCCGTGCCGGCGCGGGTGGGCGCCGAGGACGCGCCAGAGCTGTTCGTGCCGGCCTTCCGCGATGAGGTGCAGGTCGAGTTCGCCGAGTGTCGGCACATGGCGGTACGGATCGTCCGCGGTGTGGGCGGGGCCCTCGGTGTACGTCGCGACGATGCGGTAGGGCTCGGGGGCCCCGGCGCGGCGGCCCTCCCAGACCCCGCCCCGCAGGTGCGCGAGTTCGACCCGGTCCCCGTCGGAGAACACCGCCGTCACCGTCTGCGCGAGCGGACGCCGCGTGCGGACGCGCCAGCCGTCGGCCGTCTCGTGGATGCCGAGCACGGCATGCGGGTCATGGTGCGTCCCCTCGGCGACGGCGTCGAGGACCGCGTCGTCCGGCCGGGTCATCGGCTCCCCTTCACATGCAGGATGTGGGCGGGCTCGGCGAAGGCGTCGAGCCGTACGTAGTTGTGGTCGTGCCAGGTCCAGCGGGCGCCGGTGACGAGGTCCTCGACCTCGTACGCCGCACCGGGCGCGATGCCGAAGGACGCGGTGTCCAGATGCACCGTGGTCTCGCGCACCGAGTGCGGGTCGACGTTGACCACGACGATGATCGTGTCAGCCTCCCCGGTGGGGGAGAGCGCCGCGTCGATGTGTTTGGAGTAGACGAGCACGGCGTCGTCGTCGCTCCAATGGACCGTGAGGTTCCGGAGCTGACGCAGCGACGGATGCTCGGCGCGGACGCGGTTCAGCAGCCGCAGGTAGGGTGCGAGCGAGTCGCCCGCGGCCTCGGCACCCTCCCAATCGCGGAACTTGTACTCGTATTTCTCGTTGTCGATGTTCTCCTCGGAGCCCGGCCGGGCCACGTTCTCATACAGCTCATAGCCGGCGTAGACCCCGTAGGTGGGCGCCGCGGTGGCGGCGATCGCGGCACGGATGCGGTAGGCCGGCCGGCCGCCGAACTGCAGGTATTCGGTGAGGATGTCGGGGGTGTTCACGAAGAGGTTCGGCCGCAGGTAGTCGGCCGTCTCGTGTGCGAGCGAGGTGAGGAGCTCCTCCAGCTCGCTCTTGGTGTTCCGCCACGTGAAGTACGTGTAGCTCTGCTGGAACCCTGCCTTCGCGAGCGCGCGGAGCGGCGCGGGACGCGTGAACGCCTCGGCGAGGAAGACGACGTCGGGGTCGTCGGCGTTGACCTCGCGGATGAGCCACTCCCAGAACCGCAACGGCTTGGTGTGCGGGTTGTCGACGCGGAAGATGCGCACGCCCTGCGCGATCCAGTGGCGCACGATCCGCAGCACCTCGGCGCGGATGCCGTCGGGATCGTTGTCGAAGTTCACCGGGTAGATGTCCTGGTACTTCTTCGGCGGGTTCTCCGCAAAGGCGATCGAGCCGTCCGGGAGCGTGGTGAACCATTCCGGGTGCTCGCGCACCCACGGGTGATCGGGCGAGGCCTGGAGCGCGAGGTCGAGGGCCACCTCGATGCCTTCGGCGCGCGCGGCGCGGACGAACGCGCGGAAGTCCGCGAGCGTGCCGAGGTCGGGGTGCACCGCGTCGTGTCCGCCGCGCTCCGAGCCGATGGCCCACGGGGATCCGGGGTCCCCGGGCCCCGCGGTCAGGGTGTTGTTCGGGCCCTTCCGGTTGCGCACGCCGATCGGATGGATGGGGGGCAGGTACAGCACGTCGAAGCCCATGCCGGCGACGCCGGGGAGTCGGCGCGCGGCGGTGCGGAAGGTGCCCGAGACGACGCTCCCGTCCTTCCGGCGCTTCGCGCCCTCGGAGCGCGGGAAGAACTCGTACCACGCGCCGACGCCGGCCCGCTCACGCTCGACGAGGAGCTCGAGCTCCGGGCCCACCGTCAGCAGGTCGCGCAGCGGTCGCGCGGCGAAGAACCCGGCGATCGCGTCGTCCATGACGATGCCCAGCGCGGTCTCGTCCGTCACCTGCGGATCGCGCAGCTCGCGGGCGCGCTCGCGCAGCATCCGCCGCTCGGACTGGGGGCGGTCCGTCTCCGCGACCGCGCGGTCGAACAGGAGCGCGCCGGACTCGCGCATCAGGGCGGCGTCGACGCCCGCCTCGATCTTCACGCGCGCGGCGTGCCGCCAGGTCGCGAAGGCGTCGCCGAAGGCCTCGAAGCGGAACCGCCAGACGCCCTGCTCGAGCGGCGCGACCTGGGTGCGCCAATGGTCCAGACCGTTCTCCAGCGGGTGCAGGCGGTGCAGCGACTCGTCGCCGGAGGGGGAGAAGAGGCGCAGATGCACGCCGATCCGGTCGTGCCCCTCGCGGAACGACGTGACCCGGAACGGCACGACCTCCCCCTCGAACGCCGAAGGGCGGTACAGCTCACCGGGGACGGCCGGACGCGGGTCGCTCATCGGAATGCGTCCGGCGATGGTGTCGCCGGCCGGGACCGTGTCGACGACGGGCCGGACGGGGATCGCGTCGGCGCTCCGCCACACCGGTGACGAGGACGGGGCGGTGGATGGGGTCACAGGGGCTGCCACCCCTCGAACCTATCGCGGGCGCCGGATCGCGGACAGGAGCTTGCGCGGGCTCATTCGGCCCGGAACAGGTGCATCGACGTCGGCTGCATCGGGATGACGTCGCCGGGTCGGTGCAGCGTCTCCTCGGCTGCGGGCACCTCGTCGGCGCTCGACCACAGCGACACGTACCGCGTCACGCCCTCCACATGCGGGAGGGTCACGTCGATCGGGGTCTCGTTGCCGTGGATGACCAGCAGGATCCGGTTGAACGCCTCGGTCTCCGGGGTGGATGCGGCCACGTACTGCAGCGTGCGGTTCGCGGGGTTCGTCCAGCGCTCCCCGGACATCGTCTCGCCGCGTTCGTCGTACCACTGCATGACCGACGCGGACGGCGTGGTCTGGTCCTGGCGCGCGAACCGGATCGGGCGCAGCGCCGGGTTCTCCCGCCGGACCCGGGTGAGCCGCGCCACGTGTGCGGTGAGGTCGCGCTGCCACTGCTCGTGTTCCCAGTCGAGCCAGGTGAGTGCGGAGTCGTGGCAGTAGGCGTTGTTGTTGCCGCGCTGGGTGCGGCCGAACTCGTCGCCCGCGGTGACCATCGGGATGCCGGCGGACAGGAGGAGCGTGCCGAGCAGGTTCCGCATCGCCTTGCGGCGGGTGGCGAGGATGCGCGGGTCGTCCGTCACCCCCTCCGCGCCGTGGTTGAAGGAGCGGTTCATGTCGGCGCCGTCGCGGTTGTCCTCGCCGTTGCCGAGGTTGTGCTTGACGTCGTACGAGACGAGGTCGTGCAGGGTGAACCCGTCGTGGGCGGTGATGAAGTTGACGCTGGCGAGCGGGCCGCGCTCCTCACTGAAGGTGTTGGAGGAGCCGGCGAGCCGGGTGGCGAAGCCGCCGATGCCGACCGGCGCGGTGGACGCGCGCCGCGCGTAGTCGACGTCGCTGAGCCAGAAGTTCCGCACCCGATCGCGGTACCGGTCGTTCCACTCGTGCCAGCCGCTGCCGAAGTTGCCCGTCTGCCACCCGCCCATGCCGACGTCCCATGGTTCGGCGATCTTCTTCACGCCCGCCAGTTGCGGATCATCGATGATCGCCCGCAGCAGCGGGTGGTCCGGCGTGAAGGCGTGCTGCCCGTCCCGGCCGAGCGTGACGGCCAGGTCGAGGCGGAAGCCGTCGACCTGCACCTCGTTCGCCCAGTACCGCATGGAGTCGAGGACGAGCCGGGACACGGCGTCGACGGACGTGTTCAGCGAGTTCCCGCATCCGGTCACGTCGATGTAGGCGCCGTCGGGCTGCTGCCGGTAGTAGTTGCGGTTGTCGATGCCGCGGAAGCTGGAGCGCGGCCCGCCGATGCCTTCCTCCGCGGTGTGGTTGTACACCACGTCGAGGATGACCTCGAGGCCGGCCTCGTGGAGGAGCTTCACCATGCCCTTCACCTCCCGCAGGACCGCGGCGGGGCCCTCCTGCCGGGCGACCGCGGTCGCGTACGCCGCGTGCGGGGTGAAGAAGTTCAGTGTGTTGTAGCCCCAGTAGTTGTCCAGGCCGAGCTGCAGCAGCCGCGGTTCCGACGCGAACGCGTGGATCGGCAGGAGCTCGATCGTGGTGACCCCGATGCGCTGGAAGTGGTCGATCATCGCGGGATGGGCGAGCCCCGCGTAGGTGCCGTGGAGCGCCGGCGGCACGTCGGGATGCCGCTTGGTCATCCCCTTGACGTGGCCTTCGTAGATCACGGTGCGGTCCATCGGGATGGCCGGCTTGCCGACCCCGCCCCAGTCGAAGGCGTCGTCGACGACGACGCCTCGCCAGTCGCCGAATCCGCCGCTCGCGAGCCCGCGCGCGTAGGGGTCCACCAGCAGGGTCGCCGGGTTGAACATGTTCCCCGGCCCGGGCGGACCGCCCACGCGCAGCGCGTACCGGCTGCCGGGGCGGAGCCGGTCGGTGGTCACCTCCCAGACGCCGCCGACGCCGCGCTGCAGTGGGACGGTGTCCACGACCCAGTCCAGGTCGACGTCGTCGAAGACCACCAGCTCCACGCTGTCCGCGTTCTGCGACCAGACCCGCAACGTCGCACCTCCGTCGTGCAGGCGGACACCGAGGTCGTCCAACACGGGGCCGGTGAACCCCGGACGGGCCGGATCGGGGTCGGTCGTCGTCGGGGTGACCATGCCGACTACCCTAACGATCGCGGCCCGGTGGTTTCACCGAGCGCCGCCCCGGAGCACTGCCGGAATGGGGGAGTGCGCTGTCATACTGGCCGCGTGAACACGCTTCGTATCGCCGCCGCGGCCGCCGTCTTCGCAGCCGTCTTCGCGCTCACCGCCTGCTCCGGTTCGCAGTCCGAGTCCGGTGGCAACGTCATCGCGCCGGTCACGGTCGAGGCGAACGACCTGCAGGGTGAGACCGTCGACCTCGTCGTCGGACAGACGCTCAACATCAACACCGGCTCGCTCGCCGTCGACAGCTATCGCGGGGAGGTGGCCGACACCGATGTCGCCGTCTTCCACGAGGGACGCGACGACGGCAGCGCCCAGTTCAACCCGGGCGTGGAGGCCGTCGGTCCCGGCACGACCACGGTCACCATGACGAACGAGAACGGCGGTATCCAGCCGCTCGAGTTCACCGTCGTCGTCGCCGAGCGCGACTGAGGTTCAGCGCTCGACCGCGTCCTCCTGTCCGAGGGCGCGGTGCACCCGGTGGAGGTCCTCCAGCAGCGACCCGATGAGTACCCAGTGTTCGGGCGAGGGCGCGGCGATCCGCAGGGGCGTGGTCAGCGCCGGCGGCTCGCCTGCGGCCTCGGCGGCGTCGCGCTCGAGGTCGTGCGCCACCCGTATGAGCTGCTCGGCGATGTCGCGCACGTTCGGGTCGTCGACGAGCCCCGGCGCGTAGCCGTCGTAGACGGTGCGGGTCATGCCGATGAGCTGCGTGACGATGGGGGTGTAGAGGTCGAGTTCCGCTTGGAGGCGTTCGAGCTCGCCCCGGTGCTTTCCACGGCGCGGGTTCATCGTCAGTGAGTCGGCTGCGGCGCCGATCGCGGACTCGACCCGATCCCGCATGGGGCGCAGCAGCCGGGCCTCGAGCAGCACCTCCTCCAGCCGAGGCCCGTCGGCACCCTGCTGGAGCACCGCGGCGAGTCGGCGGAACGACGCCGCGAGCTCCGCGATGAGCGCGTCCATCGCGGCGCGCGCGGGGTTGATGGCCACAGGCGGGACCAGCACGACGTTCACCACGAAGCCCACCGCGGCGCCGAGCAGCGTCTCCAGCACCCGGTCGAGGGCGTACCCCGGCGTGGTCGTCCCGAGGGCGAGGACGAGGATGGCGCTGATCGCGACCTGGTTCGTGCCGCCGGAGGTGAGTCGCAGCGCCCAGGCGAGGAGCAACCCCACCGTCGCGGCGACGAGGATGACCCAGGTCTGGTCGCCGAACGCCAGGCCGAGGAGCGAGGCGATGACGACGCCGACGACCACGCCGACCGAGCGCTCGATGCCCTTCGCGAACGACTGGTTCACGCTGGGCTGGACCACCAGCAGCGCGGCGATCGCGGCGAACACCGGCGGCGGGCCGTGGATGATGAGTCCGGCGAGCAGCCACGCGGCGACGATGCCGACCGCCGATTTCACCACGAGCAGCAGTGAAGGACGCTTCGGGGAACGGAACGCGGCGGTGACCTGCACCCCGCTCACGCTAACGAGCGCGGCTCAGGAGCGGAAGCGGCGCAGCGCGGCGGCGGCGTCCTTGGGCGATGCGCCCAGCTCGCGCTCGGTGAAGACGAGGTCATAGCCCTCGGCCGCTCGGGTGCGGCGCAGCTCCTCCTCGGTGAGGGCCCGGCGGCCGACGAGCAGCCCGTCCGCACGGGTGAGCCGGATGCCGAGTTTGCCCTGTGCGGTGGTGCCGATCCGGTCGACATCCGACCAGGCCACCGTGCCCGCCCGGCCGACACGCAGCCCCTCACCGGCCGCGACGAGCGTGGGGGTCACGAGCTGGCCGATGATGCTCACCCCGCCCCCGATGCCGAACAGGCCCACCGCGGCGACCCCGATCACGAGGTTGACCGTGTCGTCCAGGTTCAGGATGACGACGATCGCGCCGAGCGCGGCGGCCAGCAGGCACACCGCCAGGAGGACGACGAGCCGCCCCTTGGGCGGGGAGTAGCGGAGGGGTTCGTGCTGGGGGACGGCCACCCCACCAGCCTACGCGGGCGCTAGCCTCGGAACCGGCCTCCTCACCGGCGAAAGGACCGTGCATGCCCGTCTCCCCGCTCATCGAACTCAACACCGGCGCGTTGATGCCGCGATTCGGCCTCGGCGTCTGGCAGGCGACCGACGACGAGACCGAGCGAGCCGTGGTGAGCGCGCTGGAAGCGGGCTACCGGATGATCGACACCGCCGCCGCGTACCGCAACGAGACGGGGGTGGGGCGGGGGCTGCGCGCCGCAGGCGTCCCGCGTGAGGAGCTGTTCGTCACGACGAAGGTGTGGAACGCCGACCGCGGCTACGAGGGCACGCTGCGCGCGATCGACGCGAGCCTGGAACGCCTGGGGCTCGATCACGTCGACCTCTACCTCGTCCACTGGCCCGGCGGCGACGCGGGTGTGCGGGCGGAGACCTGGACGGCGATGCAGGAGATCGCCGCATCCGGCAAGGCGACCTCGATCGGGGTGTGCAACTACAAGCCCCACCACCTGCAGGAGTTCCTCGATGCCGGCGAGACGATCCCCGCGGTCAACCAGATCGAGTTGCATCCGCGCCTGCCGCAGTGGGTCACCCGCGCGTTCGACGCCGATCACGGCATCGTGACGGAGTCGTGGAGCCCGCTCGGCGGGACGAGCGGCTCAGGGTGGGGCGAGCGCTCCAAGCCCAACACGCTCCTGGGCGATCCGGTCATCGCCGACATCGCCGCAGCGCACGGCGTCACCCCGGCCCAGGTGCTCATCCGCTGGCACCTGCAGAACGACCTGGTGGTCATCCCGAAGTCGTCGAACCCCGACCGCATCCGGCAGAACGCGGACGTGTTCTCCTTCTCGCTCACCGGCACCGACATGGAGCGGATCGCGACGCTGGAGACCGGTGAGCGGGTGGGGTTCGACCCGGACGAGTTCGTCTGATCGGGCTCCCGTCGCGGACTCCGGCACCGTGCGCGGCGGCAACCCGGGCACCGCGTCCACCCGTCCGGTCGACACCGCCCTCCGCCGCGCTGTCAGCCCCGCCGTCAGCCGGCGAGCAGTTCCTGGGCGGTGCCGGGGAGGGCGACCGTGATCCGGGTGCCCCAGGGGTCGTCGACCGCGATGCCACGACCGTCGTCGGCGAAGGCGATGCCCCCACGGCGCAGTCGGGCGGCGAGCGCGTCGAGGTCCTCCCGGCCCGGGACGGTGATCGCGACCGAGCCGAGGCCGAGGCTGGCGGCGCGGGGGCCGGCGCCACGGCTCTGCCAGACGTTCATCGCGACGTGATGGTGGTAGCCGCCCGCAGAGGCGAACACCGCACCGGGGAACGCGCCGAGCGTGGTCTCGAACCCGAGCGCGTCCACGTAGAAGGCGCGTGCGGTGGCGATGTCGCCGACCTGGAGATGCACGTGCCCCACCACGCCCGGGCGGTCGGGGGCGGCGTCGAGGACGTCCTGCGTGAGATGCGTGCGCAGATAGGCGTTGGGGTCCAGGGGCAGCACGTCCATGGCGATCTCGCCGTTCACGCGCCGCCAGTGCTCCCGCGGGCGGTCGGTGTACAGCTCGACACCGTTGCCCTCCGGGTCGGTGAAGTAGAAGGCCTCGCTCAACAGGTGGTCGGCGGACCCGGTGAACCGTCCGCGCGCGTCCTGTGCGGCGCGGTAGACGGTCGCAGCGAGGTCGGGTGCGGTCTCGAACAGGAACGCCGTGTGATACAGCCCGGCCTGCCGCGGGTCGACCGGCGGCAGGTCCGGCGTGTGGACGAGCCGCACGAGCGGCACGCCGCGACGTCCGAGCACCCGGTGCACCTCGCGGCCCACGCTGCGCTCGGCGATCGGCGCCGCCGCGAGGGCGTTCGCGTAGTACGAGGTCATGCCCTCCAGATCGCCCACGCGCAAGGTCACGGCATCCATGGCGGTGTCGGGGTGCAGGCGGGTCTCGTCGGTCTCGGGCACAGGGGATCTCCTCGTTCGGGCGTACCGTGGTCAACGCGGCCTCCGCCCGCGGTATTCCATTCATCTGAAAGGACCTCATGGCTCCGCGTCCATGCCCCTGCGGCAGCGGCCTCTCCTTCGACGGATGCTGCGGCCCCGTGCTCGCAGGCACGCCCGCGGCCACACCCGAGGCGCTCATGCGCTCCCGCTACACCGCATTCGCCGTCGGCGACGGCGCGCACCTCGCTGCGACGTGGCATCCGGGGACGCGGCCCGACGACACCGCGCCCGATCCCTCGATCCGCTGGACCCGACTCCAGGTGCTCGACGCGCCGGAGCCGGGCCCCACGCGCGGCGTGGTCGAGTTCCGCGCCCACTACCGGAGCCGGGGCGGGGCCGGGGTGCTGCACGAACGCAGCCGCTTCGTGCTGCAGAGCGGCAGATGGTGGTACCTGGACGGGTCAACCCCCGGGCCCGACCACTAAGCGGCGCCTAGGCTGGCCGGCATGTCCCGCATCCTCGTCTTCGGCGGCCACGGCAAGGTCGCCCTCCTGCTCGAACGCCTCCTGGCCGCCCGCGGCGACACCGTCACCGCCGTGATCCGCAATCCGGCACACGAGGCCGACGTCGCCGCGACCGGCGCGACGCCCCTCGTCCTCGATGTCGAGTCCGCCGATGCCGACGCCCTGCGCAACCTCATCACGGGCAATGACGCCGTGGTCTGGTCGGCCGGAGCCGGCGGCGGGTCGCCCGAGCGCACCTTCGCCGTCGACCGCGACGCCGCCATCCGCTCCATGGATGCCGCCGCGGCGGCGGGCGTGCGCCGCTATCTGATGGTGTCGTGGATCGGCTCGCGTCCCGACCACGGGATCTCCGAGGACGATCCCTTCTTCCCGTACGCGGACGCGAAGCTCGCAGCGGACGTGCACCTGCGCTCGAGCGGACTGGACGCCACGATCCTCGGTCCGGGCACGCTCACCCTCGATCCGCCGACCGGTCGCATCGCGATCGAGCCGGAGGGACGCGCTGCGGTGCCGCGGGCGGACGTCGCGGCGGTCGTCGCCGCCGCGCTGGCGGACCCGGGCACGATCGGGCGCACCATCCGATTCGGCGCCGGCGATGTGCCGATCGCCGAGGCCCTGCGGGGCTGAACCCGCGCGGAATGCGGCGGACGGTCGACGCGTTGAGACCGACATGAGCATCTCCGCCGCGCCGTTTGATCAGGGAGAATTCCGCAATGTGTCGCGCCGAGATGCGAGCGGGGCACCCGCTCCGTACGGTCGGAGTATGACCGGTTCCATCGTGACGCCCGCCGCAGACACCGAGTCCGGAGTGACGGACCACGAGCGCACCCTGGCGGGATCGCTGTCCGCGGACGACTTCAAGGCGCTCTTCCGCGGGCACCCCGGCGGGGTGGCGGTCATCACGGCGGAGGGGCCGGACGGCCCGGTCGCGCTCACGGCGACCTCGGTGTCGTCGGTCAGCGTCGACCCGCCGCTGCTGATCTTCTCGGTCTCATCGCTCTCGTCGGCGGCGCCGGCCCTCCTCGCCGCCGAGACGGTGGTCGTGCACCTGCTCGACGCCGAGGACCTGGAGATCGCCCGACTGGCGGCCACGAGCGGCGTCGACCGGTTCGCCGACCGCACGCTGTGGTCACGCCTGGTCACGGGGGAGCCGGTCTACCACGGGGTCCGCGCCTGGGTGCGCTGCAGCGTGGTCGAGCGGATGAACGCGGGCGGTTCGACCGTGGTCGCCGCGCACGCGCTCCAGTCGGACATCACCAGGGATGTCGCACCCGGCGAGCACGGTGACGCGCTGGTCTACCACAACCGCACCTGGCACCGTCTGGGCGAACACTCCCGCATCGGCGACTGACGCCGCGGCGAATTCAGCTTCGCCGATGGGAGACGAGGCGCACCACGCCGCGCCAGCCCACGAGCAGCACCAGCAACACCCCCGTCGTCACGAGGACGAACGGCACGGCGGTGCCGCCCCCGGTCAGCCCGCGCAGCAGCATCCCGCCGACGACCGTCACCGCCCACACGCCCACACCGGTACGGATCGGCGCCGTCGGCCGGCGCCAGGCGAGCAGCACGACCCAGCCGGCGGCGAGCGCGACGACGAACGGCCAGGCGGTGATCAGGAGACCGGTCAGGACGTCCTCGTCATGACTCGCACGGCCGACCGCGGCGAAACCGACCACGCAGCCGAGGTCGACCAGCGCTGCGACGAGGACGGTTGCCGGACGGGGGATGGGACGGGGGTCGGTCACCCCTCCATCCTCGCAGTCGCCCCGAGGGTCGTCTGCGCCGCCGGGTCGGTGGATGCTGCGAGACTGGAAGACGTGTCCACCCCGAACCCGCCGCATCCGACCGACCGTTACATCGTCGCCACCGACGGTGCCTGCAAGGGCAACCCCGGACCCGCGGGGTGGGCATGGGTGGGGGAGGACGGTCACTGGGCCGCCGGATCCATCCCGGAGGGGACGAACAACATCGGCGAGCTGTTGGGGCTGCTGTACGCGATCACCGATCACGCCGACGTCGAGCACCTCGTCGTCCAGGCGGACTCCAAGTACGCCATCGACACGTACTCGTCGTGGATGGACGGGCATCGCCGCCGCGGCTGGGTGACCAGTGCGAAGAAGCCGGTCGCGAACCGCGACATCCTGGAACGCCTCATCGAAGCGCGCGACGCCAGACGAGCCGCCGGCAAGCCCGACGTCGTGCTCGAGCATGTGCGCGGCCACGCCGGGCACCGGCTCAACAGTTGGGCCGACGAGCGCGCGGTGCGCGCCTCGCAGCACGCCGCGAAGGGCGAGGCCCTCGTGTGGACCTCGCTGCGCGGCCTGGAGATGCTCGATGTGAGTGTCGACCCGCCGCGGAGTGCTCAGGACCGCGTGCGGCGATGACCGACCTCGAGCCGCTGATCCTCGCCGACGCGCACGCGTGGCGGCGGTGGCTCGACGCGAACGAGGACGTCTCGGACGGGGTCTGGCTCGTCCTCGCGAAGAAGGGCTTCACCGAACCGACGTCCTTGCGCTATGCACAGGCGCTCGAGGAGGCGCTGTGCAGCGGGTGGATCGACGGGCAGAAGAAGGCCCGTGACCGGGCGACGCACCTGCAGCGGTTCACCCCGCGTCGGAAGACGTCGCTGTGGTCGCAGCGGAACGTCGGCATCGTCGGCCGGCTCGCCGAGGAGGGGAGGATGCGGCCTCGCGGGCAGGCCGAGATCGACCGCGCCCGGGCCGACGGACGCTGGGACCGCGCGTACGCCGGTCCCGCGACGGCGGAGGTCCCGCCCGAGCTGGTGGCGGCCTTCGAGGCCGACCCGGCGCTGGCGGCGACGTTCGCCGGCGCGAACGCCACGAACCGGTTCGCGGTGATCCACCGCATCGTGACCGCCCCGAACGAGGCGACCCGTGCGCGGCGGGTCGAGCGCCTCATCGCGATGCTCGCCCGCGGTGCATACCCGCATCCGCAGTGATCGCAGCCGGCGCGGCATCGGCTCCGGCCGGTCCGGCCTCAGGCGACCGGTGCCGTCGTCGGCTCCCAGCCGAGGGCGGGCGCCACATGCTCGGCGAAGGCCTGCACGATCCGCAGATTGAACTCGACCCCGAGTTGGCTGGGGATCGTGAGCATGAGCGTGTCGGCCGCCGCGATCGCGGCATCCTGCTGCAGCTGCTCGACGAGCACGTCGGGCTCGGCGGCGTAGGTACGGCCGAAGGTCGAGCGGAACCCGTCGATGTAGCCGATGCCGTCGCCCTCCTGGCTGTGTCCGAAGTACATCGCGTCCTGCGCGGTGGTGATCGGGAAGATGCTGCGCGAGACCGATGTCCGTGGTGTGCCGGGATGCCCCGCCTCGCGCCATGCGGCATGGAAGGCGTCGATCTGCTCCGCCTGCAGGATGTCGAAGGGCTGCCCGGTCGCCTCGGTCAGCAGGGTGGAGGACATGAGGTTGACGCCCCGGCGCCCGGCCCACTCCGCGGTCTCCCGGGTACCAGCCCCCCACCAGATCCGCGAGCGGAGGCCGGGGGAGTGCGGTTCGATCCGTTGCCCGCCGCGACCGCCGCCGAACGGACTGTCGGGATCACGCTCCGCCATCGGCTCGCCCTCGACGGCGCGGAGGAACCGGTCGAAGTGCGCCCGCGCGATGTCCGCGCCGCGCGGGTCGGTCGCACCGGTGTAGCCGAACGCCTCGTAGCCGCGGATGACCGTCTCGGGTGACCCTCGGCTCACCCCGAGCGCGAGCCGCCCGCCGCTGATGAGGTCGACCGCAGCCGCCTCCTCTGCGAGGTACAGCGGGTTCTCGTAGCGCATGTCGATCACGCCGGTGCCGACCTCGATCCGCTCGGTCCTGGCCGCGATGGCCGCGAGCAGCGGCATCGGGGCGCTCTGCTGCCGCGCGAAGTGGTGGACACGGAACGCGACGCCGTTCACCCCGAGGTCGTCCATCCCCTGTGCGAGGTCGATGGCCTGGAGCAGCGAGTCGCGGGCGCTCAGCTCCCGCCCGTTGCCGAGCGGGCCGTAGTGACCGAAGGAGAGGGTGCCGAAACGACGCATGTCGTGGTGAACGGATGCGGTCGCGGAATCATTCCTCGTCGGTCGGGGGCCCCGGGGGCGTCGTGGCCGACGGCGGCGTACGATCCGGGCGGCTGCCGGGGGACTGGAGGCGCGGGTGGTCCTCAGCAGCACCGGCGTCCTCGTGGATCGGCGCGCTCGGTGAGGACGTCGGGGTGGGCGTCGGCATCGGCGTCGGCGCACCGGTGGGTGCCGTGCCGGTCGGCGCGGTGTCGCCTGGGCTCGTGCCTGCCGGGTCGCCGGAGTCCGCCGGGAGCTCCGAAGGCCGTTCCTCGGGAGCCGGGTCCGGCTGCGGCAGGGGAGACGAGGGTGCGACCTCGTCCGGGGCGGGGCGTGGCGCCGGTCCGCGCCGCTCAGCGGGCGGGTCCTCACGCGGCGGCGCGGATTCGAAGCCGAGCGCGCGCTCCGGATCGACCGTCTCCTCGAGCTGGATCACCGGCAGCGAGGCGGTGCCGACGGCTGCACGACCGCCTCCGGGCGGGAGGGTCGTCAGCGCATTGTGGAGGGTCGCGATCCCGACGCCGAGCACCGCGGCTCCGACGGTCAGCGACGCCGCGGCGACGGCGGCGATGCGAACGCGCAAACGGGCTCCTTCTGCTCGTCGGATCTCGTGGCGATCCCGGCAATCCTTGTCGATCCCGCGACGCGAGTCAAGGCGACGGAGTGTCGCCATGAGGCGCAACGGGTGTCATGGTGGCGGTGTTCGCTAGCCTCAGGGGGTGCGATCGCGAATCCTTCCAGACGGTGCCGAACTGCGCGCGGCCCGCCCCGGTGACGAAGCGGGGATCCTCCGCTGCATCCACGCCCTTGCGGCGTACGAGCGCGAACCGGACGCCGTCGAGAACACCGCCGCGGCGCTCACCGCGACGCTGTTCGGGGCGGACCCGAGGGCGTTCGCGCACGTCGTGGAGCGAAACGGCGGGATCGTCGGGATCGCGGTGTGGTTCCTCACCTACTCCACGTGGACCGGGCGTCACGGCATCTGGCTGGAGGACCTGTTCGTCGATGAAGCCCAGCAGGGCCGGGGCTACGGGAAGGCGCTCATCGCGTCGCTCGCCGAGGTGTGCGTCGAACGGGGCTACCCGCGGCTGGAATGGACGGTGCTGGACTGGAACGCCCCGTCGATCGCCTTCTACCGCTCGATCGGCGCCGAGCCCATGTCGGAGTGGACCACGCAGCGGATGACCGGCGAGGCGCTGCGCGGGCTCGCCGCCCACGGCGGGTGAGGTGGAAGGCGGGCACCCGCTGACAGACGCGTCCCCGGTGGCTACGCTGACCGCATGAACACCCTGGTCCTCACGGTCGTCGGCCATGACCGGGCCGGCCTCGTCGCCGACGTCGCCGACGTCGTCGCGGCACACGGTGGCAACTGGGAGGACAGCAGCCTCGCCGAGCTGGCGGGTGCGTTCGCCGGCATCATCCAGGTCTCGGTGCCGGCCGGTCGGGCGCAGGAACTGCGCGAGGCGTTGCGTGAGCTGAACGGCCTCATCGCGGTGTCCGTGCCGGCGTTCGGCGGTGGCGGCGCGCGCGACGGCGAGCGCGTCTCGTTCGACGTGCTCGGTAACGACCGTCCCGGCATCGTCAAGGAGCTCGGCGCGACGCTCGCCGCGCTCGGGGTGAGCGTGGAGCGGATGACGACGCAGACCCGTGATGCCGCGATGACGGGCGGGCGGCTCTTCGCCGCCACCGTCCTGGCCACCCTCCCGGCCGACCGGGCGATCGACGAGGTCGTGGCCGGGCTCGAACGCCTCGCGACCGAGATCCAGGTCGACGTCACCGTCACGGAATGAGGCGTCGCGGTGCCGCGGTCGGAGTCGGGGACGCACACCGCCTCGGGCCTGACCTCCGCCGAGGCGGCGGAGCTGCGGACACTGCGCTCCCGGGCGTACGGACCACGTGCGGACATCACGGCCGACCCGGTGGCACTCGCGCGGCTGCGTGAACTGGAGTCCGCGGCGGCGCGCACGGCGGCGGAGCCCGGTCTCGGTGCGCGGGAGCCAGGCCGCGGCACGCCGGAACCGCCACCGGATGCGGCCGTGCCGGTGCCCGCGGCCGCCCCGGCGCAGCCGGTCGCCTCGCCGGTGGGCGTTGCGCCGCGGATGCGAGGGCGCGGACCGGGGATCGCCTGGGCGCTGTCGATCGTGATCACGGCCGTGCTCGCCGCATCCGTCACCTGGTGGGTGACCCGGACGGTCGAGGCCGATCCGATGCAGGTCGCAGTGCTCGGCCTGCATCCCGATCAGCGGGTGCCCACGGTGTTCGGGGTGGACCCCGGTGCGCGACGGTTCGACGACTTCGCCGGGCTGACGATCGTCGCCCTGCAAGGGCGCGGCTGGCTCGGGAGCGCGCCGCAGGATCAGTGCCTGCTGATCCTTGATGCCGGCCGTGTCGAGCGGCGGACCAACTCCTACACCGGGGACATGTACGGCGGTTGCGGCGCGGGGGGCTTCGCCGCGACGGTGCAGCTCCGCGTCGCCGAAGGCCAGCCCCCGGAGCTGCTGGAACGGTTCGGCGCGGGGACCGGGTTGCAGTTCGTCCTGCACGGCGACGAGGTCGTCGTGCTCAGCGACGGCGGCGACGCGGGCGGCTGATGCGCGCGCCCGCGTCGCGTGTCCTCACGCCGAGGCGCGGCGGGGGAGCACCCATCCGGGCCGGACGAAGTGGCAGGTGTACCCGTTCGGGATGCGCTGCAGGTAGTCCTGGTGCTCGGGCTCGGCCTCCCAGAACGGACCCGCCGGCTCGATCGTGGTCACGACCTTGCCCGGCCACAGGCCGGACGCGTCCACGTCGGCGATGGTCTCCCGGGCGATCCGCTCCTGCTCGGGGGTGAGCGGGAAGATCGCGGACCGGTAGCTGGTGCCGATGTCGTTGCCCTGACGGTTCAGGGTGGTGGGGTCGTGGATCTGGAAGAAGAACGCGAGGATGTCGCGGTAGCTCGTCCGGGTCGGATCGAACACGATCTCGACGGCCTCGGCATGTCCGGGGTGGTTCCGGTACGTGGCGTGCGCGTTCTGCCCGCCGGTGTAGCCGACGCGGGTGTCGAGCACGCCGGGCTGGGTGCGGATGAGCTCCTCGACACCCCAGAAGCAGCCTCCGGCCAGGACGGCGGTCTCGGTTCCGGGGCGCCGGGTGACGGCGCCGGTGTCGGTGGTCATAGTGGTCTCCTCATCGGCTCGCGGGGCGGTGCCGTGGCTACCGTACCCCTGCGCCGCGGTGCGGCGTCACAGGGGTCAACGGTGCCGGGCCCGGTTTTGGTTCCGCGAAGCTGGGAGCCCGCTGCGAATTCTGTCGTGGACCGGATCAATACCAGCCGACAGACTCCGAGTGGCTCCACGCGGCGCACGGGCTGCCGTAGCGGCCGGCGATGTATCCGAAGCCCCAGGCGATCTGGGTGGCCGCGTTGGTCTCCCAGTCGGGGCCGGCCGACGCCATCTTGCTGCCGGGAAGCGCCTGCGGGATGCCGTGGGCGCCGCTGGAACGGTTGTGGGCCTGGTAGTTCCAGCCGGATTCGCGGTTCCACAGCGCGACGAGGCAGCCGAACTGGTCGTCACCCCAGCCGTAGCCGGCGAGCATCGCGTACGCGGTGGCCTGGGCACCGGCCGGGCTGTTGTCGCCGGTGGGTCCGCCGCTCGGGACCGCCGCGGTGGGCAGGGCGTCGCCGCCTGCGCCGGCGGAGGAGCGGCCGGCCGCCGGCGCAGCTGCCGCGGCGCGACGGGCCTCTTCCTCGGCGGCCGCGGCGGCCGCGGCCTCCTCGGCGGCCTTGCGCTCCAGTGCACCGTCGAGTCCGCCGCGGAGCTCCGCGACCCGGGCGTCCAGGACGGCGGCCTCCTCGGCCACGTCGTCCGTGATCGAGGGGACGAGGACGGCGGGCAGGGCGTCGGCGAGTTCGAGGCGCTCGGCTGCGTCCTCGAGTGCTGCGGTGTCGACCGTGGTGTCGGCGATGCCGATGTCGAGTCCTGCGGCGGCGATGTCCGCGGTGACCGCCGCTGCGGCGGCGAGCGACTGGTCGGCGACCGCCTGCGCCTGCGCCGCGGGATCCGTCGGCTCCGCATCCGTGGCGTCGATCTGTGAGGCGAGCACGATCTCGGGTGCGGCGGGCTGCGCGATCGTCGCCTCGGGGCGGTGTGATGCGGCGGCGGTACCGGTCACACCCGCGGCGGCGACGAGCCCGAAGGCGATGCCGGCCGCGATGACGACGGGGCGGCGACGGCCACGGCGGCGGATCCCGCGAAGGTCGCGGCGGGCGGGGGACGGGGGCGTCTGCAACGTCATGAGGAAGGGTGCTGGCTCCGGATCGGGGGCATCGGTCCGCCCCGTGGCAGGGGCGTCGTGGGTCCGCGGCGGCGGACACGAAACATCAAGCCTGCACCCCGTTACCTGACCGTTACCTGGACAGGTGGCCTGATGGCGCGGCGTTTCATGGCCTTCGCGGCCGGTGCGCGGTGCAGTGGAACGAGGCTGGAACCGCGAGGATATGGGGATGCCGACCTTGCGCGACATCGTCGATTCCGAGTACGTCCTGCTGACCACCTTCCGCAAGACCGGGCAGCCGGTCGCCACGCCGGTGTGGATCGCCCCCGACGGCGATACCGCCCTCGTGACCACCGACGCGGACTCCGGCAAGGTGAAGCGGCTGCGCCACACGCCGCGGATCACGCTCGCGCCGTGCGACGCCCGTGGCCGCACCGCCCCAGACGCTCCCGTCGTCGAGGCGACGGCGGAGATCGCCCGGGACGAAGCGACCCTCGCGCGCCTCGATCGCGCGCTGGCGGCCAAGTACGGCATGAAGTACCGCCTCATCCGCGCCGGCCGCAGGATCCGCCCGGGCACACCTTCGTGGGTGGCGCTCGTCATCCGCTGACGAGACGACCTGTCCACCACCCGTGACGGGGAGGGGACGGCGGCGTAGCGTCGCCGCATGACCCCCGTATCCCCGCTCGCAGGCGTCGTCCCCGGCTATCTGCTCGCACGGCTCGCCCGGTCGAGCGCCCACCCACGAGCTGCGTCGGCGGCGCGTCGCACCCTCGTGCAGGGACGCCCGTCGTCACGTGCACGTCTGGACCTCACGGTCGACGAGGCGGGCAATCTCGTCGCCGGCGTCGTCGATGCGCCGGACCGCACCGTCCACGACGCCGCCAACACGGAGCGACTGCCCGGGATCGTGGTGCGTCGCGAGGACGAACCGCCCGTCCGCGACCCCGCGGTGAACGAGGCGTACGACGGGCTGGGCGCGGCGTTCGATCTGCTCCTCGGTGCGTTCGGTCGGAACTCGATCGATGCTGCCGGCGCGCCCTTGTTCGCGACCGTCCACTACGGCGTCGACTACGACAACGCGTTCTGGGACGGGGCGCGGATGGTGTTCGGCGACGGCGACGGGGAGGTCTTCCGCGGGTTCACCGCATCGGTGTCGGTCATCGGTCACGAACTCGGCCACGGCGTGGTGCAGACGACATCCGGCCTCGAGTACCGGGATGAGCCCGGCGCCCTGAACGAATCGCTGGCCGACGTGTTCGGCGCGTTGACCGAGCAGTACGCGGCCGGCCAGACCGCGGCGGAGGCGAGCTGGCTCATCGGTGAGGGGATCTTCACGGATGCCGTCGAGGGCCGGGCACTGCGCTCGATGTCCGCGCCCGGGACCGCCTACGACGACGACGAACTGGGCGCGGATCCCCAGCCGGCACACATGCGCGACTACATCGTCACGACAGAGGACAACGGCGGGGTGCATCTGAACTCCGGCATCCCGAACCGCGCCTTCGCGACCGCGGCGCTGGCGCTCGGCGGGCACGCCTGGGAGCGCGCGGGGCGCGTCTGGTATCGGGCCCTGCAGGGGCTGGCGCCGACCATCGGATTCGCCGGATTCGCGGCGGCCACGCTGACGGCGGCCGCGGCGGAGTACGGTGAGGACCCGGAGGTCACCGATGCGGTCCGGGCGGCCTGGGCGAGCGTGGGGGTGGAGCCGGATGGGCGGAACGCCGCAGCGTGACACCGCGCGGCGGGTGGTCGTCACCGTGGCGCGCACCGGCGGGGTCGCGGGGACGCGGCGCGAGTGGCGGGTGGAGGCCCCGCCCGCCGACGCGGCGGACTGGACGGTGCTCGTGACCTCCTGTCCGTGGGATCAGCCGGCGGCCGAGGAGCCCTCCGGTGCGGACCGGTTCGTGTGGGAGGTGCGCGCCCGCCTCGACGACCACGAGTATGCGCGCACGCTGGGCGAGGAAGCGCTGCAGGGACCGTGGCGGCGGCTCGTCGACGCGGCACGGGGGCGGGGCGACACGGGAGCGCGCGACTGACCGGTCCGCGCCCGGCGGATCCGGGGCAGACTGGGGTCATGCCGAACGTCGACGAGCTCATCCCCGCCGCTTCCCGCCGCCTGCTCGAGGAGCCCAATTACGGCCACCTCGGCACGATCCGCCCCGACGGGACCGTTCAGGTGAACCCGATGTGGTTCGAGTTCGACGGCGAACACGTGCGGTTCACGCACACCACCACCCGGCAGAAGTATCGCAATCTGCAGCACAACCCCTCGATGGCCCTCTCGATCATCGACCCGGAGAACCCCTTCCACTATCTGGAGGTGGCGGGCCGACTCGTCGCGGTGATCCCCGACCCCGAGGGCGCGTTCTACGTCCGTCTGCAGCACCGCTACGGCAACCCGAGCGACGAAGCGCCGCGCGACAAGGCAGACCGCGTGATCCTCGTCATGTCGATCGAGCGGACGACGAAGCAGTGACGGCGTCCGCCTCGGCGGGCGCGCGGGCGGAACTGCTCGCCCTGGCCACGGCGGAGCCGACACCGTGCACGACCCGCTTCGAGGAGCTCCGCCGCATCCCCATGCCGGACGACGCGCGCGCCGCCGCGGTGCTCATCCTGTTCGGGGTGCTCGACGACCTGCCGGCCGGTCGGGACGCCCACGACGCGGCCGTGTCCCGCGATCTGGACGTGCTGCTGCTCGCGCGTGCCACCACGCTGCGCGCCCATCCCGGCCAGGTCGCCTTCCCGGGCGGCCGGATCGACCCGGGGGACACCGGGCCGGTCGCCGCCGCGCTCCGCGAGGCGCGCGAGGAGACGGGGCTCGACCCCGAGGGTGTCGAGGTGCTCGGCACCCTCGACCCGCTCCCACTCGTCTTCTCCCGGCACCTCGTCACGCCCGTGCTCGGCTGGTGGCGTGCGCCGTCCGCCGTCGGGGTCGTCGACGAGGCCGAATCGGCCGCCGTGTTCCGCGCGCCGGTCGCCGATCTCCTGGACCCCGCCAACCGGGGGATCACCGTGCTCCGGCGCGACGACGAGGAGTTCCGCGGTCCGGCGTTCCAGGTGCCGCACTCGGGCGGCACCCACATCGTCTGGGGCTTCACCGCCATGGTGCTCGACGGACTGTTCGACCTGCTGGGCTGGACAGAGCCGTGGGACCGCGAACGGCGGATTCCGCTCGTGCTCCCGCGCTGAGCCGATCCGGACCGCATCGGGCCGTCGCGCGCCCGCCGTGCCGCATCCGGCCGTGCGAGGATGCCGGAATGGACCACGAGACCGCTGAGGCCGCGCCCGAGCCGCCGCAGGTCGCACTGCGACCGATGACGCAGGCCGAGTTCGACCGCTGGCAGGTCGAGCTCGCCGACGAATACGCCGCGGAACAGGTCGCGGCGGGGATCTGGCCGGCCCGGGGTGCACTGCAGCGGGCCCTCGCCGAGAACGCGCGGCTGCTCCCGGACGGCATCGACACGGCACGGATGCTGCTGCGCACCGCGGTGCTGCCGGGCGGCGAGCCGGTCGGCCGTGCCTGGATCGGGCTCGACCATCCCCGGGGCACGCCGGAGGTCGCGTTCCTCTACGACATCGAGGTCGTCCCGGAGCAGCGTGGCCGCGGGATCGGCCGCGGAGTGCTCCGCGCGGTCGAGGACGCCGTCCGCGAGGCCGGACTCGCGGCGCTCGAACTCAACGTGTTCGCCCGGAACAGCGTCGCGGTCGCCCTCTACACCTCGCAGGGGTACGAGGTGGTCACGCAGCAGCTGCGCCGGTGGCTCTGAGACGGATCAGACGCCGACGCGCTGGAAGGGGTCGAGGCTGATGCCCTGCTCGAGCACGACCTTCGCCCATTCCCGGGCGGTGTGCAGCGAGTGATCGCGGTAGTTGCCGCACTCCTTCGCGGAGACGGCCGGCACGTCGCGCTCGACCGCATCCTCGGCGATGAACCGCAGGCTGTCGGTGAGCGCCGCGACGACGGCGGGGATCTCCGGCTCGCCCCACATGAGCAGGTGGAAGCCGGTGCGGCAGCCGAACGGGGAGATGTCGATGACACCGTCGATGCGGTCGCGCAGCAGCCCCGCGAGCATGTGCTCGAGCGTGTGGATGCCCGCGGTCGGGATCTCCTGCACGTTCGGCTGGGTCAGCCGCACGTCGAAGTTCGTGATGGCGTCACCCTTCGGGCCGTGTTCCACGCCGATCCGGCGCACGTAGGGCGCGAGCACGGCGTCGTGGTCGAGCGTGAAGCTCTCGATCTGGGGCATCGGGTGTCTCCTTCTCTTCGACGCCTCCGGGCGTCGCCCTCAATTCCACCAGAACGCGAGGGCGCCGGGCGCCATCATGACGCAACCCGTACGAGCCGCGCGCGGGCGAACAGCGTCCCCGCCGCGAGCGCGCCCAGCCCGCCGACCGCGAGGTCGCCGATCGTGTCGTCGTAGGTGACGTGGATGGCGTCGCTGATGAACGTCTTCCCGAACCACTCGACCATCTCCCACAGCGCACCGGCGGCGAGTCCGATCGTCGGCACCACGATGATCCGACGGCGGGCGCGGTCCGGTGAGAACGGCACCACGTCCCCGCGCTCCAGCGCCGCCGTCACGACGAGCGCGATGAGCGCGGTGCACACGAGGTGCGCCGGCACGTCCCACCACGGGAGCGTCCGGTAGAGGTCGAGGACGTTGCTCCACGCCGCTGCGAGCAGCGTCACCCCGTACGCCAGGTCCAGCCCGGCCCGGAGCACGAGGATGCGGGGGAGCAGCAGCGCCGGCAGGGTGAACGCCAGGATGCCGGCATCCGTCGGCGTCCACCACAGGACCGCGACCACGACGCTCAGCGCACCGGCGACGCGGATGAGGTCGGCGATCAGCTCGGCGGCCGTCCGGGGCGGCCGCAGGAGGTCCTCGATCACGACGCGTCCCCGTCCGGCAGCCGGAGCACCGCCTGGACCGGGAGATGATCCGACGGCCAGGCGCCCCCGACCGTGGTGGCGTTGATCGCGGCGTCGGTCACCCGGATGCCGGGCGTGGTGAGGATCCAGTCGATGCGGGCGCCGCCCGCCGAGGGCGACCGATACCGCGGGTGCGTGCCCCACTCGGGCCCCGCGTGCCGTTCGGCCGCCCGCCAGGCGTCCCGCAGCGCGCCGCCGTCCAGGAACGCGCGCATCGTGGCCGAGCGGGCGCGCGCGTTCATGTCGCCGAGCACCACGGCCGGCAGGCCTCCGGCCTCGACGAGCGCCAGGAGCACACCCGCGCTCCGCATCCGGGATCGCGGCGAGAACGGGTCGAGGTGCGTGTTCACCACCAGGAGCCGTCCACCCGTCTCGAGGTCCTCGAACGACGCGGTCACGGCGATCCGGGGGATGAGGTTGCCGAACGAGCGCGAGCCCGCCCGGTCCGGGCGTGCGGAGAGTGCCACCTGGTCGCCACGGCGAAGCTGCAGCCGCTCGGCGTCGTAGAAGAGCGGGGTGCCCTCACCGCGGCCGCGGCGGCCACGCCCGCGGCCCAGCATCCGGTACGCGGGTCCGAGCGCGGCGTGGATGGCCGCGGCCTGATCCGGGAGCGCCTCCTGTACGCCGAGCACCGTCGGACGCTCGGTGCGGAGCAGCTCGGCCACGAGGACACGGCGCGTTCGCCAGCGATCGGCGCGACGCCACGCGAGGCCGTCCAGGCTCCGACGCACGTTGAAGCTCATCACGTGCAGTCGGGGGGCGGTGACCGCACCGATGCACGCGCTCACCGCGCCGCCCTCCCCGCCGCGCGAAGGAATCGCCGATCCCATCGCATCACCGGGAAGTCCACCGGCCAGTGTCGCAGCACGGTGCGGAACCCACGGCGCACCCGGATCCGGAACGCGCGCACATCGTGGAACGGCCGCATCGAGATGCCGAGCGCCGCGCCCGGCAGGAACCGGATCCGCCGGCGCTCACCGAGGTGGAAGGCGAGGTCCAGGTCGTCGTGCACCTCGGCGTCGAGGCGATGCACCCGACCGCGCACCCGCAACCACGCCTCGCGGCGGAACCCCATGTTCGAACCGAACAGCGGCAGATGCCCGAGGGCCGCGAACCCCGCGAGTGCGTACCCGATCAGGTACGCACTCGCGAGCGGGGTGCGCAGGAGCACCGGGCCGTCGTGGAAGCGCGCACCGCCGGTGAACGCCGCGACGTCGGGACGGTCCCTGAACGCGACCGCATACGCCGCCACCCAATCGGGACCGGGAAGGGAATCGGCGTCCAGCCGCAGCACGAGCGAGCCGGTCGCCGCGTCGTAGCCGGTCGCCGCCGCTGCGGGGATGCCGGGGGTCGGGCACGGCACGACACGGGCACCCGCGGCGCGCGCGAGCGCTGCCGAATCGTCGGAACTCGCATTGTCGACGACGACGACCTCGTCCGGCGCCCGGGACTGCGACGCGAGTGCTCCGAGACACCGGGAGAGGGCCGGCGCATCGTCCTTCACCGGGATCACCACGGAGATCCGCGTGGACGCGGGCGGAGTCGTCATCCGGTCACCCTAGGTGCAGCGACCGGCACGCCCGGGGCGGTTGACACGGTGCCCGGCCCGGACCAGGCTCGGCGGGACCGGGAGGCGGAAGGAGCGGTGATGGTCGAAGTCCGCGTGGCGGGCGTCGCACTCGATGCGACGGAGCAGCACGTCATCCTGCTCAAGCCCGTCGATGCGCTGCCGGGGGTGGGGAACATCCTGCCGATCTGGATCGGGGCGCAGGAGGCCGGCTCGATCCTGGTGGCGGTCGAACGCGCCCCGGTGCCCCGGCCGCTCGCGCACGACCTCATGCTCTCCATCGTCCGCGGCCTCGACGCGGTGGTCGAGCGTGTCGAGGTGACCAGACTGGACAGCGGCACCTACTTCGCCGAGATCACGCTCATGACCCCGGCGGGTGTCCGGATCGTCGACGCCCGGCCTTCCGATGCGGTCGCCCTCGCCGCCCGCGCCGACGCGCCCATCTTCGTCGCCGACGCGGTCATGGCCGAGGCGGGCATCGCGGACGTCATGACCGAGCCCGAGGCGGAGGAGGCGGTCGAGGAGTTCCACCGCTTCCTCGACGGGGTGGAGCCCGACGACTTCCGGGAATGACGCTCTGCTAGCATTGGGTGTCACTCGACTGCGTCGTGCGCTCGCGCGCGCGTGCAGCGGGCCGACACCGCACAACCCAATCCGCTCCGCTCCGGCAGGTGCACCCGCGCGCGCCGGAGCCCGACTTCCAACCCAACAAGGACAACCCACTACATGACTAACGCAACGACCGCCCCGGCCACCAAGCAGGTCGCCATCAACGACATCGGATCTGCTGAGGACTTCCTGGCCGCGGTCGAGAAGACGCTGAAGTTCTTCAACGACGGTGACCTCATCGAGGGCACGGTGGTGAAGATCGACCGCGACGAGGTCCTCCTCGACGTCGGCTACAAGACCGAGGGTGTCATCCCCTCCCGCGAGCTTTCGATCAAGCACGACGTCGACCCCAATGAGGTCGTCAAGGTCGGCGACCAGGTCGAGGCCCTCGTTCTCCAGAAGGAGGACAAGGAGGGCCGCCTCATCCTCTCCAAGAAGCGTGCGCAGTACGAGCGCGCGTGGGGCGACGTGGAGAAGATCAAGGAGAACGACGGCGTCGTCACCGGTACCGTCATCGAGGTCGTCAAGGGCGGCCTGATCGTCGACATCGGCCTCCGCGGCTTCCTCCCCGCCTCGCTCATCGAGCTGCGCCGCGTCCGCGACCTCACGCCGTACCTCGGCCAGGAGCTCGAGGCGAAGATCCTCGAGCTGGACAAGAACCGCAATAACGTGGTCCTGTCCCGTCGTGCGCTGCTCGAGCAGACCCAGTCGGAGTCCCGCTCCAACTTCCTCAACAACCTGCACAAGGGCCAGGTGCGCAAGGGTACGGTCTCCTCGATCGTCAACTTCGGTGCGTTCGTGGACCTCGGCGGCGTCGACGGTCTCGTCCACGTCTCCGAGCTGTCCTGGAAGCACATCGAGCACGCGTCCGAGGTCGTGGAGGTCGGCCAGGAGGTCACCGTCGAGATCCTCGAGGTCGACCTGGACCGCGAGCGCGTCTCGCTGTCGCTGAAGGCGACGCAGGAGGACCCGTGGCAGGTGTTCGCCCGCACCCACGCGATCGGTCAGATCGCGCCGGGCAAGGTCACCAAGCTCGTCCCGTTCGGTGCGTTCGTCCGCGTGGCCGACGGCATCGAGGGCCTCGTGCACATCTCCGAGCTCTCGGGCAAGCACGTCGAGCTCGCCGAGCAGGTCGTCTCCGTGGGTGAGGAGGTGTTCGTCAAGGTCATCGACATCGACCTCGAGCGCCGCCGCATCTCGCTCTCCCTCAAGCAGGCGAACGAGGCCGTCGACCCCAACGGCACCGAGTTCGACCCGGCCCTCTACGGCATGGTCACCGAGTACGACGAGAACGGGGAGTACAAGTACCCCGAGGGATTCGACCCGGAGTCCGGCCAGTGGAAGGAAGGCTTCGACGAGCAGCGCATCGCGTGGGAGGCCGAGTACGCGGCCGCCCAGGCCCGCTGGGAGGCCCACAAGGCGCAGGTCGCCAAGGCCCTCGAGGCCGAGGCGAACAACCTCGGTGGCGTCGACGCCGGCGGCTCCTACACGAGCGAGTCGACCGGCCTGGGCACCCTCGCCGACGACGAGGCTCTGGCCGCGCTTCGCGAGAAGCTGGCCGGCGGCCGCTGATCGGCTGATCCGCTCACGAGAGGGTCGGGACCGTATGGTCCCGACCCTCTCGTCGTTCCCGGGGAACGGTTACCCTGGCCGCATGGCCGAGGATCCGGACGCCGCACGCGTGATCGCCGCCGAGGAACGCCTGCTCGATCCGCGGGTGCGGGCCGCCCCGGATGCGGTGGACGCACTGCTCGACCCCGGGTTCAGCGAGATCGGACAGACCGGCACGCATTGGACCCGTGACGCGATCATCGTGGCGCTGGCGGCCGATCCGCAGCTCATCGGCGGCACACTCCGCGAGCCGCTCGTGCGCCGCATCGACGCCGATCTGCTGCTGCTCACCTACCGTCACGGCGGCGTACGGCGTTCATCGCTGTGGCGGCTGACCGAGGCCGGCCCGCGGATCGTCTTCCACCAGGGCACGCCCATCCTCGGCGAGGACGTCTGAGGGCGGCCGCCGGTCGGGGTGAAGGCGCATAGGCTCGGACCATGCGCGCCACCGTCCTCCACGCCCCGCACGATGTCCGCCTCGAAGACGTCCCCGACCCAGTCCTCTCGACCGGCACGGACGCGATCGTGCGCGTCGTGGCGGCCTGCGTCTGCGGCTCCGACCTGTGGCACTATCGGGGCGTCGTCCCGGTCGAGCGCCCGCGCCGCATCGGGCACGAGTTCGTCGGCGTGGTCGAGGAGGTCGGGCCCGACGTGGTGCACGTGCGTCCGGGCGACTTCGTGATCGCGCCGTTCTACGTGTGCGACGGCGTCTGTGCGAACTGCCGCAACGGGGTCAGCACCTCCTGCCTGCACGGGAGTTGGTGGGGGAGCGAGGACCGGCAGGGGGTCTTCGCCGACGGCGGGCAGGGCGAGCGCGTGCGTGTCCCCCTCGCCGACGGCACCCTCGCGGTCGTACCCGGCCCAGTCGCGGAGGACGAGATCCCGGGGCTGCTGACCCTGAGCGATGTGATGGGCACCGGTCACCATGCCGCGGTCTCCGCGGGCGTCGCACCGGGAGACACCGTCGCCGTGGTCGGTGACGGTGCGGTGGGGCTGTGCGCGGTGATCGCAGCGGCACGGCTCGGAGCGACGACGATCATCGCCATGTCGCGTCACCCGCGGCGGCAGGCGCTCGCCCGCGAGTTCGGCGCCACCCACATCGTTGCGGAGCGCGGTGACGCCGGTGTCGACGCGGTGCGCGAGCTCACCGGAGGCGTCGGCGCCGCTCGTGTCCTCGAGTGCGTCGGCACCAGGGAATCGATGGACCAGGCGCTGCGTTCGGCGCGTCCGGGCGGCATGGTCGGCTTCGTCGGCGTCCCCAACGGCGGCCCCGAGCTGCCCGTCCGCCGGATGTTCAACACGAACGTGGGAGTCAACGGCGGTGTGGCACCGGTCCGCGGCTACATCGGGGAGCTGCTCCCGGATGTGCGCTCGGGTGCGATCCGGCCCGGTCGTGTGTTCGATCTCGAGCTCGGCCTGGACGAGGTCGCAGCAGCGTATGCCGCCATGGACGAGCGACGAGCGACGAAGGTGCTGCTTCGTCCCTGATGACGGCAGGGTGTCCGGCGCACCGATAAGGTGTGCGCATGACCGCGGAACCGGCGCCCGGACCTGCCGCCGGCGTCCCTCGACGGCCCGGACTCGTCCTCACCGCGCTGATCCTCGGCGCGCTGGTGTGCAACATCAATCTCGCAGCGGCCAACATCGCCCTCCCCGACATCGGCGACGCGTTCGGCGCCGGGCAGACGGTCCTCAACCTCGTGGCGATCGGCTGCTCGCTGGGGCTGGCGATGTCGGTGCTCTACCTCGGCGCGGTCGCCGACCGGCACGGCCGGAAACAGCTCCTCCTGCTCGGGCTCGCGCTCACCGTCGTCGCGAGCTTCCTCGCCGCGTTCGCACCCACGGTGGAACTGCTGGTGGCGGCGAGGGTGTTCACCGGCATCGCGGCCGGCATGGCGTTTCCCACGACGCTCTCACTCATCACCGCGCTCTGGGCCTCCGGCCCGCGGCGCACCCGCGCGATCGCACTGTGGTCCAGCGTCAGCGCGATGGCCACCGTCGTGGGGTCGGTCGCGGCGGGCCTGCTGCTCGAGGTGTTCTGGTGGGGGTCGGCGTTCCTCCTCGTCGTCCCGATCGCGCTGGCCGGGTTCGCACTGGTCGCCGCGGTGGTGCCGTCCCACGTGCAGGAGTCGACCGAGCCGGTCGACCACCTCGGCGGCGTCCTCTCCGTGGCGGCCGTGGCGGCACTCGTCCTCGGCGTGAGCATCGTGGTCGCGCCGGGGCAGACGGTCGCCGGCCTGGTCTCCCTGGCAGCAGCGGTCGTGTTCGCGGGGGTGTTCGTCTGGCGGCAGCGCGCGGCCGCATCCCCGCTGTACGACCTCCACGTCGCACGACGTCGCCTGTTCTGGGTGCCGGCGGTCGCCGGGATGATCGTGTTCGGGTCGCTCATGGGTGCCATGTTCGTCGGCCAGCAGTTCCTCCAGAACGTGCTCGGATACGACACCTTCGAAGCCGGGCTCGCCGTGGTGCCGGCGGCCGTGGGGCTGCTGTCGATGGCGCCGGTGTCGGCGCGGGTGGTGGGCGCCCGGGGGTCGAGGGCGACGATGCTCATCGGCTACGCGCTCGTGTTCGCGGGCTTCCTGACCACGCTCGCCTGGCGCGAGGACACGCCGTACTGGCTCATCGGGGCGGGCTTTTTCGTGATCGGCTGCGGTGCCGCGTTCGCCATGACCCCCGCATCCCGCGCGCTGACGGATGCCACCCCGGTGCGGCGCGTCGGCATGGCTTCGGCGACCTCCGACCTGCAGCGCGACCTCGGCGGCTCCGTGATGCAGGCGCTCCTGGGGGCGATCCTCACCGCGGGGTTCGCGCAGGCGTTCGCCCGACAGATCGCCGCGACCGGCCGCGCATCCGAGATCTCCGCCGACGTCGTGCAGGCACTCCAGGCCTCATACGCCTCGGCGCTGCACGTGGCCGACCAGTACCCGCAATACCGGGACGCGATCGTCACCGGTGCACGGGAGAGCCTCGTCGCCGGCGCGTTCGGGGCATATCTCGTCGGCGCGGTCGCGATCGTCGCCGGGGCGGCGCTGGTCGCCTTCGTCCTGCCCTCCCGAGCCCGTGAACGCGAGCTCCTGGAGGCGTACCATCATGCCGATCGGGCCTGAGCCTGTCCTCCCTTCGGGGGACAGGCGGCGATCCGGGCCGGATCGGCATGACGGAGCGCGATAACGTCGATACATGAGCTTCACCGAGTCGGCGCCGGCGACCGGCGGCGTACGACTGGTCGCCACGCCCCGGCGCTGGACGCGTCTGGCCAAGTCGTTCGCGCTGCCGCCCTTCCTCGCGAGCGCCCGCACGCGTGCCGGCCTCGCGTTGCAGCTCGCGCTGTGCGTCATCGTGGTCGCGTTCGGACTGCTCACCTTCGTCGTCCCGATCGCCGGTGACATCAGCCCGTTCCTCGTCGGGATGCTCGTCATCCTCGGGGCCGGTTGTGCGACCGTGCTCGTGCCGTGGGTGCGCGCACCCGGGTGGGCGATGCTCGTCGTGCCCGTGGTCGACGTCGCCGGCATCACCCTGCTGCGACAGAGCGATCCCACTGCGGGGTTCAGCCTGCTGTACCTGATCCCCGGTATCTGGATGTCGGTCTACTTCGGGCTGCTCGGCTACCTGCTGAGCATCGCTGTCATCCCCATCGTCATCACCGCCACGATCCTGCTCACCCCAGGGCACGGGTTCACCCACTCCCTCGTGAGCCTGCTGGTCGTGCTCATCTTCATCTCGACGGTGGGGCTGCTCCTCTCACGCCGTCTCGCGGTGCAGCACGTGCTGTTCGAACGGCAGACGCGCACGATGGGCCGCACCCTGCGTCGAGCGCAGCGGCAGGAGGAGCTGCTCGCCGAGGTCCTGGACACGGTCGACTTCGGTGTCATCCGCATCTCCGCCGACGGCAGCACCACGATCACGAACGAGGCCCACGCCCGATTGCAGCGTGCCGTGCTGAGCGCCGACCGCTCCACCGCCGCCGACGCGGTGTTCGCCTCGGACGGCGTCACCCCGCTCCCGCGAGACCAGATCCCGTTCGCCAGGGCGGCACGGGGGGAGGTCTTCGACAACCAGATCGTCTGGTTCGGTGCCGAGGGCGCCGGCCGACGGCGGGCGCTGAGCGTCACCGCACGCCGCACGCACGCGGTCGACGGCACCGACAGCGGCGCCGTCATCGTCTCCCGCGACGTGACCAGCGAGCTCACCGCGCTCCGGGCCCGTGACTCCCTGGTCTCCTCCGTCTCGCACGAACTGCGCACACCGCTGACCTCGATCATCGGGTACCTCGAACTCGCCGTCGACGACCCGGAGGTCCCCGAGCGGGCCCGGAAGAACCTCGAGGTCGCCGAGCGGAACGCGGCGCGGCTCCTGGAGATCGTCTCCGACATCCTCACGGCCTCGAGCCGTTCGCAGATGAGCGCCGACATGACCATCTCGCAGCAGGACATCGACATCGCCGACCTCGTCCGTGCGTCGGGCGAGGCGTGGCGTCTGCAGGCGGGGGAGCGGGCCATCCACATCGACCTCGAAGGAGTCCGTCCGGCCGCCGCGTTCGCCGACCCGCTCCGGATGCGGCAGGTCATCGACAACCTCGTCAGCAACGCCGTGAAGTACAACCGGGATGGCGGCACGGTGACCATCGAGACCTTCACCGACGGCCTCGCCACGACCATCACCGTCAGGGACACCGGCATCGGTCTCTCCGACGCGCATCTGGAGCGGCTGTTCGAACGGTTCTTCCGCGCCGAGGAGGAGAGCACCTCGGGGACCGGCCTCGGCCTCGCGATCAGCCGGGAGCTCGTCCGGGCACACGGCGGTGACATCACCGTCTCCAGCGCCGTGGGGCAGGGCACCGTGTTCACGGTCGTGCTGCCCGCCACGGCCGAGGGTCGTGACGCCCTCACCGTCGACAGCGCCGCCGTGCGCCGGATCGAGGGGGACGCATGATCGACGTCGGCACGGTCCCCTTCGTCTCGAGCGTCGTCATGCTCACCATCGCGGTCGTCTATCTCGGTACCTTCCTCATCCGCCGTGACGACGGCGGCGCCCGGATCTGGGCGTTCGGCTACCTGCTCACGATCCTCGCGATCGTCTCGTACGCCGTGTGGGCGGTGGGCGACCCCGTCTCCGGCGGCTCGATCGCGGCCCTCGCGATGGCGCAGGGCGCGACCGTCGGCACCTCCGGCTGCTTCGCGCTCGGGTTCCTCGCCTACAACGGGCGCCCACTCGAGGGGCCGTCGTTCGTGGTGACCGCGCTTGCTCTGCTGTGTGCGGCCGCGTCCGTCGTCGACGCGCTCACCGGAGGCTCACCGGAGCAGCCGTGGACCTGGGCCTGCGTCGGATTCCTCTCGCTGTGGACCACCGTCGCCGCGCTCCGCGGTCCGATGCGCGGCTTCTCCGGCACCTGGCTGCTCGCCGCGACCGCCGCCGTCCAGGGACTGTTCGCCCTCTGCCGCGCCGGTGCCTACGTCGTGGCCGGCCCGGACTCCGAAGCCGCGCGCGTCTGGTTCGGGGAGGTCTCGAACAGCTTCATCATCGCGACCTTCGGCGTGGCCTTCTCGATCTTCATCTTCGTGCTGCGCACGGCCGTCGCAGGTGCCCACGGCCGCGGTCTCGCGATCGAGAGCGATGAGATCCTCGACAACCCGGCGCTGCGGCGGCAGTTGCGCGGACTGCTGCGCCGGGCGACGGCACGGATGGAGAACGTGGCGGTCATCGCGGCGCGCATCGACGCACTGGAGGAGATCGCCGGCGCGTTCGGCGGCGACATCTCGGAGGACATGGTCACCGCGCTCCGGCAGGCGGCGCGATACTTCGCGTCCCCGTTGGCCCTCGTCGGCGAAGGCGAGGACCCGACGGTCGTCTACGTCGCCACGGTCGCGCCCAGTCAGGCCGACGCGCGTCGCCAGGCAGGGCTGCTGTACCGGGGCATCGTGCAGGACTTCATCGACGGACGAGATCTGGTGCTGCCGGGGATCGGCGTCGGTGTCGCCCTGAGTCAGACCCTCGGCTACGACGGCGAGGCCCTCATGGAGGCCGCGCGTGCCGCGGCCGTCGAGGCGGCGGCCAACGAGGAGGCTTCGGTGGAGTTCGCCAGCATCCGCAACCTGGGCCGGGATCCGTTCCCCGCGGAACCGGCCTGACACGATAGCGTCGCCGTATGCACGCCGCCCCGCGCGATGACGCGCCCACCGGATTCGCCGGGATCCTGGCGCGCGTGCGTGAGGAGTTCGCGGGCCCGGCCCGGACGCACGCCGAGCGATCGCGTGGGCGGGCGGCCGTGCTCAATCAGCTGCTGCTGGCCGCGATCGTGCTCCTCGTCGCCGGGTTCGCGCTGCTCACCGGCGAGGACGAACGACGCACGGCGTTCCTGTTCGGCGCCCTGACGGTCCTCGCCGGCGCCGCCGCGACCCTCATGGTGCCGTGGGGGCGGATCGCACGGGGCTGGGTGCTCGTGATCCCGCTCGCCGACATCGCCGGCATCGCGTTGTTGCGCTGGGCGGAACCGAACGGCGGTCTGGGCCTGCTGTGGGCGTTCCCCGCGATGTGGCTCGCCGCCCTCGGTGCGGTCGCCTTCGCGCTGCAGCTCGTGCTGATCACCGCCCTCTACTGGATGCTGGTGGCCGCTGCGCCGACACAGGGGTGGACCTACACCACGTTCCTGCTCCCGATCGTGATCCTGGCGATCTCCGCCACGAGCTTCGTCAGCACCCGGCGCTTCATCGCCCAGCAGCAGTTGCTGGACCGGCAGGCGGAGATGCTCCGCGCTGCACTGGGCGGGGCGCAGCGCCACGAGCAGTTCATGACCGAGGTGCTGGACGCGGTGGACTTCGGCGTCGTCCGGATCGGGGCAGACGGTGCGGTCACCGTCGTCAACGAGGCGCAGGGGCGGTTGCAGCGCCGCATCCCCGCGCTCGTGGACGGGGGTGGCGACCAGGCGGCGGTCTTCCGCGCCGACGGAGTGACCCCGGTGCCCGCTGAGGACCTGCCTCTGCGCCGCGCACGCCGGGGGGAGGTCTTCGAGAACCTCGTGCTCTGGTACGGCGCCGAGGGGACCGACCGCCGCGCGCTGAGTTCCACGGCGCGGCGGCTCCGCGACGAGACCGGCAGGGACGCTGGCAGCGTGCTGGTCGCACGCGACGTCACCGCCGAGATGGCGGCGCTCAAGGCACGGGACCGGCTGGTCGCCTCCGTGTCGCACGAGCTGCGCACCCCGCTCACGTCCGTGCTGGGCTACATCGATCTCGCCGCCGACAACCTGGACGCTCGTCCGGAGGAGGCGCGTCGCAACCTCGAGGTCGCGGCGAAGAACGGTGAGCGCCTGCTGGAGCTGGTGGCCGACATCCTGGCGGCCTCGAGCTCATCGCGTCTGTCCGTGGACATGACCGTCTCGCCGGAGGACGTGGACGTCGCGGCGATCGTGCGCACGGCCGCGGAGGCCGTGCGTGCGGTCGCGGCGGAACGTGCGATCACCGTCTCGGTCGAGGGCGTCGAGGACGCGCGCGCGTTCGCCGACCCACTGCGGCTGCGCCAGGTCGTCGACAACCTGCTGAGCAACGCGGTGAAGTACAACCGCGACGGTGGCGAGGTGGTGGTGGGCACCACGACCGACGGTGTCGCGACGTGGATCCTCGTCCGCGACACCGGCATCGGCATCGCCGCCGCCGATCAGGAGCGCCTGTTCGAACGGTATTACCGTGCGCGCACCGGCGTGGACGGCACCGGACTGGGGCTCTCGATCAGCCGGGACATCGTCCGGGCGCACCACGGGGACCTCACCTTCCAGAGCGCGGAGGGCGTCGGCTCGACGTTCTTCGTGCGGCTGCCTGCGACGGCGGAGGCGGCGGAGGCGTCATGACGATCGACCTGTTCACCGCGTCCCTCATGACGGCGATCGTGTGCAACGTCGCCGGTGCGACGTTCATCATCGAGACGCTCCTGCGCCGGGACGAGGGCGCCGGCCGGGTGTGGTCCGTCGCGTTCCTCACCGGGATGGCGACCACCGTCGCCTACATGATGTGGGCCTCCGGAACCGGCGGTTTCATCGCCGTCTCGGTCGGCAACGGCCTGTTCGTCGCGACGATGGGATGCATGTGGCTCGGCTCCCGCAGGTTCAACGACAGGACGATGCCCGTCCCGACGATCATCGTCGTCGGGGTCGGCCTCGTGGTGTCGGCGGCGGCTGCGGTGGCAGGCCCGGACGGGGGCGACTGGGCGGGCTGGGTGCCGATGGCCGTCGGCATCATCGTGTTCTGCGCGCTCGCGTGCGTCGAGACCCTGCGGGCACCGCTCGTCCGCATCCGCACGGCCTGGTCGCTGGCGGCCGTCTTCGCCGTGGCGACCGTCTTCTACATCGCGCGTGCGTTCGTCTTCCTCACGCTCGGCACCGGGTCCGAGGTGTTCCGGACGTTCTTCAGCACGAATGCGACCAGCATCATGACGGTGGTCCTCACGATCGTCGCGGTCGTGGTGACCTCGGTGCTGCGCGCCTCGGTGTCGCGCCTTCGGGTCTCGCCCTGGGTGAGCCGGGGCGGGGTGGCCTCCGACGGGATCGTCCTCTCCGAGACGTTCGTGCCGGCGCTGAGCGAGGTGGCGGAGCGGACGGGGTGGCGCAACGACCTCCTCGGGGTGATCGCCGTGCGCATCGGCGATCTGCGACAGATCGCGAGCGCGTTCGGCGCCGACGTCGCGGCCGAGGTCGAGGCGGCGTGCCGCCAAGGGGTACGCCGCTTCGCGCCGGCGAACTCCTTCGTCGGCGAGGACGAGGACCATGGCCTGCTCGTGGTGACGGTCTCCGCCACCGCCGCCGAGGCACGCCGTCAGGCCGCCGCCATCTACCGCGGGCTGTTCGACACGCTCGGCTCGATCACCGGCGCGGTCATCCCCGCGGTCGGCGTCGGGCTGGCCCTCAGTGAGAACGTCGGCTACGAACCGGACGTGCTCGTGCAGCAGGCCCGTCAGGCTGCGCGCCGGGCCGCGGCACACCCCGAGGCGACGGTCGTCATCGCGGGACAGCGGGAAGAATAGCCGCATGCCTCTCATCGCGCTCACCGGCGGCATCGCCGCGGGCAAGTCGACCGTGTCCGAGCGCCTCGCCCACCACGGGGCCGTGATCGTGGATGCGGACGGCATCGTGCGCGATCTGCAGCGACCCGGTGCGCCCGTCACCCGGGAGATCGCCGATGTGTTCGGCGCCGATGTGCTCACCGACGACGGGGAGTTGGACCGGGCGGTGCTCGGCGCGATCGTGTTCTCCGACCCCGAGGCCAGGGCGCGACTGAACGCGATCGTGCACCCCGCGGTGCGCGCCGAGTCCGACCGGCGGTTCCGTGCGGCGTTCGCCGCGAACCCCGGCGCCGTCGTGGTCTACGACGTGCCGCTGCTCGTGGAGGCGCGGGTGGACGACCCCTGGGACCGGATCGTCGTCGTGCACGCGCCGGCGGCGCTGCGCAGCCGCCGCCTGGTCGAACTCCGCGGGATGAGCCCCGAGGAGGCGGCAGGACGGATCGCCGCCCAGGTCTCGGACGAAGCGCGCCTCGCGATCGCCGACGATGTCATCGACACCTCCGGTTCGCTCGCGGACACCCACGCCCAGGTGGACCGCCTCTGGGAGCGGCTGCGCGGCTGAACCCGGAGCCCGTGTCCCCGGTCGCGCCTACGCTGGAAGGGTGCAGACCACACGTTCCGTCCGGCCCTTCGAGGTGATCAGCGAGTACTCGCCGAGCGGCGACCAACCGCAGGCGATCGCCGAGCTCGCCGCACGCATCAACGCGGGTGAGACCGACGTCGTCCTCCTCGGCGCGACCGGCACCGGCAAGTCCGCGACCACCGCGTGGCTCATCGAGCAGGTGCAGCGGCCGACCCTCGTGATGGCCCACAACAAGACGCTCGCCGCGCAGCTCGCGAACGAGTTCCGCGAACTCCTGCCCAACAATGCGGTCGAGTACTTCGTCTCGTACTACGACTACTACCAGCCCGAGGCGTACGTGCCGCAGACGGACACCTTCATCGAGAAGGACTCGTCGATCAACGCCGAGGTGGAACGCCTGCGGCACTCCACCACGAACTCCCTGCTCAGCCGCCGAGACGTGGTCGTGGTCTCCACGGTGTCCTGCATCTACGGCCTCGGCGCCCCGGAGGAGTACCTCCGTGCCATGGTCGCGCTGCAGGTGGGGGAGCGGTACGACCGCGACGCCCTCATCCGTCAGTTCATCGCGATGCAGTACAACCGCAACGACGTGGACTTCTCCCGCGGGAACTTCCGCGTGCGCGGCGACACGATCGAGATCATTCCGGTGTACGAGGAGTACGCCATCCGCATCGAGCTGTTCGGCGACGAGATCGAGGCGCTCTACACCCTGCATCCGCTCACCGGTGAGGTCATCAAGAAGATGGACTCGGTGCCGATCTTCCCGGCGTCCCATTACGTGGCGGGCACCGACGTCGTCCAGCGCGCGATCGGCACGATCCAGCACGAGCTCGAGGAGCGGCTGAAGGAGTTCGAGTCGCAGGGCAAGTTGTTGGAGGCGCAACGACTGCGGATGCGGACCACGTTCGATCTGGAGATGCTCGAGCAGCTCGGTTTCTGCTCCGGCATCGAGAACTATTCCCGGCACCTCGACGGCCGGTTGCCGGGTGAGCCTCCGCACACGCTGCTCGACTTCTTCCCCGACGATTTCCTGCTCGTCATCGATGAGTCGCACGTCACCGTGCCGCAGATCGGCGCGATGTACGAGGGCGACGCGTCCCGCAAGCGGACGCTGGTCGAGCACGGCTTCCGCCTGCCGTCGGCGATGGACAACCGCCCGCTGCGGTGGGACGAGTTCAAAGCCCGGGTCGGGCAGACCGTGTACCTGTCCGCCACCCCGGGCCGGTACGAGATGAGCGTCGCGGACGGGGTCGTGGAGCAGATCATCCGCCCGACCGGCCTGGTCGACCCGGAGATCATCGTCAAACCCTCCAAGGGGCAGATCGACGACCTGCTGGAGGAGATCCGCGTCCGGGTGGAGCGTGACGAGCGCGTGCTCGTCACGACCCTCACGAAGAAGATGGCGGAGGAGTTGACCGACTTCCTCAGCGAGCACGGCGTGCGCGTGCGCTACCTGCATTCCGACGTCGACACGCTCCGCCGGGTGGAGCTGCTGAGCGAACTGCGCGCGGGCGTGTACGACGTGCTCGTCGGCATCAACCTGCTGCGTGAGGGCCTCGACCTGCCGGAGGTCTCCCTCGTCGCGATCCTCGACGCCGACAAGGAGGGGTTCCTGCGCAGCGGCACGTCGCTCATCCAGACGATCGGGCGTGCCGCGCGCAATGTGTCGGGCCAGGTCCACATGTACGCGGACACGATCACCGATTCGATGCGGAACGCGATCGACGAGACCGAGCGGCGCCGCGAGAAGCAGATCGCCTACAACACCGAGCACGGCATCGACCCGCAGCCGCTGCGCAAGAAGATCGCCGACATCACCGATGCGCTCATCCGTGAGGGTGCCGACACCAAGGCGATGCTCGCCCGGGACGGGAAGGGCCGCAAGGGCACGTCGCCCACCCCCAACCTGCGGCAGGGGATCGCCGCAGAAGGCGCGCAGCAGCTGGAGGCGACCATCGCCGACCTCACCGACCAGATGCTCGCCGCCGCGTCGGAGCTCAAGTTCGAACTCGCCGCGCGCCTGCGCGACGAGGTGCAGGATCTGAAGAAGGAACTGCGCGCGATGGAGCGTGCCGGCCACGCATGACCGTCCCGCGCAGCAGCGGGTCGGCCGCTCGCCCCGAGCCCGCTCAGGGGCAGTGCATGAGCGGCTTCGGGCCGGACCGGTCGAACGTGTGCGCCGACATGGGCTCGCCGCACAGTGGGCAGGGGCGCTCGACGCGGTTCGGTTCCGATTCCGTCTCGTAGGGACCGACCGACGCGGGACCCGCGACCCGGATGAGACTGCTGTTGAACCAGGCGTACCAGCCGCCCGCCTCCCGCACCCGCTCACGCAGCGGGCGACGCTCGTCCGCATCCTTGTTTCGTGCCATGATCATTAGTGTACTAATGAATTCCCGAGGGGCCCTGTGACCGACGATCTGCTGCGCCTGGAGAACCAGGTGTGCTTCGCGCTGGTGACCGCCGCCCGCAACGTGGTCTCGATCTACCGACCCGTCCTGGAGCCTCTCGGCCTCACGCATCCGCAGTACCTCGTGATGCTGGCGCTCTGGGAGCGCTCGCCCCGCTCACTCGGCGAACTGGCGGCGGAGCTCGCG
>Ga0182737_1000656_pt1 | contig 44628 bp, 41 predicted proteins | sample eDN5th30CBELigOP_FD_128878 | JGI IMG/M metagenome (GOLD analysis project Ga0182737, IMG submission 128878) | Enriched Organic Plus compost microbial communities from Emeryville, California, USA - eDNA 5th pass 30_C BE-Lig OP (version 2) (version 2) ... | reverse complement strand
GCGTCCGGGTACATCTCGGGGCTCTTCAGTTCCACCTCGGTGTAGATCGAGTTGAGCAGGCAGACGTCCACCTCGCAGCCGTCGATCGCGCCGTATCCCTCCGGATAGACCGCCTGCAACGGCGAGCCATCGTCGAACGGGACGTACTCCATGTTGCGCGGAAGACCGATCGTGACCGCCTGGCCGGTCTCGGCATCGATGCTCATCACGCGAATGCTGTCCGGCCGCAGGCCGTCGCGATCAGGGCCGGCGTCACCACCGAGCAGAAGGATGTTGTACCGGCCGTCGATGGGCGGTTCGGATGGGCCCGCGACGAACACCGACGAGAGGAAGCCGCTCGCCGTGGTCGCGACGAAGGCGCCGTACGCCGCGGTTCCCGAAATCGCGATCATGACCACCGTCGTCAGCCCGGCGATCCACCCACGTGCCGACGGAGCCGTCTTCACGAGCCGCACCAGTCGGAGGGTGTCGAGGGTGAGCACGACCCAGAGCACGGCGTAGAACACGAACGCCGCAGCGACGATCCAGAGCGACCACGACTGCGAGAACGCACTGAGGAGCACGGTCGGCCAGAGCAGCCACACGACCAGCGCGATGACGAACAGCGACCAGAGTGTGAGCGTCGCCCCGAGCCCGAACCGACCAAGCCTCCGACTCCCGGCAAGGACCTGCGGCGCACCTGGGATGAGGAAGTTGAGGATGACGAGCCACCACGCACGCCGCGTCATGAACGGACGCGACGAGGTATCCGGGAACCGGATGGGGCTGGCGGCGAGGGTCATCGGGACTGCTTCAGCCGTTCGTTCTTCTCTTCGACCATCGCGGCGAGATCTGCGGCGTAGCCCGCGACCGCCTCGGCGAGCGCGGGGTCCGACGTCGCGAGGATCTTCACCGCGATCAGCCCGGCGTTCCGGGCGCCGCCGATCGAGACGGTCGCGACGGGCACACCGGCCGGCATCTGCACGATCGACAGCAGCGAATCGAGGCCGTCGAGGCGCGCGAGCGGGACCGGCACGCCGACGACCGGCAGCGTGGTGACCGACGCGAGCATTCCGGGCAGGTGGGCTGCGCCACCCGCTCCGGCGATCACGACCTTGAGTCCGCGACCGGCCGCCTGCTTGCCGTAGGCGATCATCTTCTCGGGTGTGCGGTGGGCCGAGACGACCTCCACCTCGTGCGGCACACCGAACTGCTCGAGCAGCTCGGCGGCCTCTCGCATGACGCCCCAGTCGGAATCGGAGCCCATCACGACCCCGACGAGCGGGGGGTTGTTCGTCTCAGTCACCCGATCGAGTGTAGGGCTGGGCGCTGGGAGATTCCCGCAGCGCCACTCGGCGAACGCAGGTCGATCAGCCCTGGAACTCGGCCGCGGCGGCACGCGCCTCGTAGACGACCTCGTCGAGGTCCGCACCGATCGCCGTGACATGACCGACCTTGCGGCCGGGCCTCGGCGACTTGCCGTACGCGTGCAGCTTCACGGTCGGATGACCCGCGAGCGCCCCGGGGGTGCGATCGGCGATGGTGCCTTCCTCGGGTCCGCCGAGGATGTTGACCATCACGGCCCACGGGGCGTGCGTCCCGGTGCCACCGAGGGGCAGGTCGAGCACCGCTCGAAGATGCTGTTCGAACTGCCCGGTGGTCGCGCCGTCCATCGACCAGTGCCCGCTGTTGTGGGGCCGCATCGCCAGCTCGTTGATGAGCACGCGGTCGTCCACGGTCTCGAATAGCTCGACCGCGAGGACGCCCGTCACGTCGAGCCCCTCGGCCACCGCGAACGCGATGTCACCCGCCAGGTCCGCGATGCGGCCGGCCGACTTCGGCGCGGGCGCGATGACCTCGCTGCACACGCCCGAGACCTGTACCGTCTCGACGAGCGGCCACGCGACGGTCTCGCCGCTGGGCCGACGCGCGACGAGCTGCGCGAGCTCGCGCCGGAACTCGACGAGTTCCTCGGCCAGCAGGGCGCCCGCCCGGCCATCTTCGACGATGGTGGCGAACCACTCCGAGACCTCACCCGACGACCGCACCACCCGGACGCCCTTGCCGTCGTAGCCGCCACGGGGCGTCTTCACGACCGCGACGCCGCCATGGGCGGCGATGAATTCATCGAGCTCGGCCGGCGATTCGACGCGCGCCCAGTCCGGAACCGGGAGCCCGAGCTCAGAGAGGCGCTCCCGCATGAGCAGCTTGTCCTGGGCGATCGCGAGTGCGCCCGGGCCGGGCCGCACCGGGATCCCCTCGTCGACCAGGGCCCGAAGGACGTCCTGCGGCACGTGCTCGTGGTCGAAGGTGATGACGTCCACGTCGCGGGCGAACGAGAGCACGGTCGCAGCATCCGTGTAGTCGCCGACCTGCGTGGCCGCCAGCGCCGCAGACATGCCCTCACCTTCGGCGAGCACGCGGAGATCCACCCCGAGCTCGATCGCGGCCGGAATCATCATCCTCGCCAGTTGACCGCCACCGATCACTCCGACCCGCACTCGACCGACCTCATTCCCTGTTCTCGTTCACGCCTCACCGGCCGGGGCCGGCGCGATGATCACACCGCGATCTCACAGTCTAAGCGCGGTCGGCCGCGACTATCCTGGCCCGGTGACGCTGCGCGGGGGCGGCCTGCTCGAGCGGGCATGGGACGGCCTGATCACGTACGCCGTGAAATTCGGCGTGGTCGGCCTCATCGGGCTGGTCATCGACGTCGCGCTGTTCAACGCCCTGCGTCTCGGGGTGTTCGGTGCGGACGGCTGGGCGCAGTCCGCGATCGGCGCGAAGACCATCTCCACCTCGGTGGCGATCGTCTTCAACTGGATCGGCAACCGCTACTGGACCTTCCGGCGACACCGTCGCCGGAACTACCTCCGCGAGTTCGCCGAGTACGTCGCCGTTTCCCTGGGTGGCATGCTCATCTCGCTCGGTTGCCTGTGGCTCAGCCATCACGCGCTCGGCTACACGAGCCTGCTCGCCGACAACGTCGCCTCGAACGTCGTCGGCCTCGGTCTCGGCACGGCCTTCCGGTTCCTGCTCTACCGCTACTGGGTGTTCGGGCATCATCGGGCCGACGGACTCTCCAACCTCGCCCGCGTCGAAGAGGCGCAACGCACCCTGTTCGAAGAGCCGAGTTCGACCGCGGGTCGCCCCGACGACGGGTCACCGGGGGCCCGGGCGGGTCAGGCCTCGGAGGCCTGGAACCACGGCGGGTAGACGGCGACCCGCGTCTTCGCACCGACCGCGGAGAGCGCGGCTCGGACCCGGTCGCGCACGCGATCGTTGGCCACGGCGACGAGCTGGATGCGCTCGAGCGGAACCTCACCCTTGACGAGGAACTCGCCTGCCGCGAGTCCCTCGTCGTCGACCGCCATGCGGCGCAGCACACGTTCCGCTTCGTACCAGCCGACCGCGAGCTCGGCACCCGGCAGGGACGCATCGGAGGTCGCCGCGATCACATGACCGGGCTGCGACACGCGCGCACCCGCCGCCTGCGCCGCCGAACTCACAAGCAGCACGAAATCAGCCGGGGCGCGCGATTCGTCAGCCGCCGGGGACGACAGGCGGGGGTCCACTGCGCCGTCTCGGATCGCCATCCAGAGGTGCGCGTCCACGCTCAGGAAGAACGGGACGTACTCCGCGAGCGTCGAGTCCGGCTCCCCGGCGGGCGTCGACCGACGATACTCCCGTGCGGCGGGAGCCGAGATGTCGACCACCGGTGCAGCCAGCGGATCGCCGGCGTCGGCGAGCAGTGCACCGCTTCCGAGGATCCGTGCCAGGTTGTCGAGATGCGTCAGATGGTAGACCCGAAGCGTCGCTGGGTCGACGGGCGGCTCGTCCGCCAGTCGCGCGGCACGTGTGGACCCGCGCTTGGGTCGCGAACCGCCGGCACCGGCCGCGGTCGGCGACGTCCGCGACGACACGCGCGGAGCCCTCGCCTTCGGCGATTCGGGCGCCGGTGGCTCAGGCGCCTTCGGCGGGAAGCAGATGGCGCACAGGCCGTCGTCGAAACCGTGGATGCACTCGTCCAACGTGAACCTCTCTCGCGGCTCGCGCCGGGTCCACGCGAGCGCCGCCCGACCACTGTACGCGCTTTCCGATCGCGTTCGGTCCACGGAGCATCCGGCTACCGCGCTCCCCACACCACCGTGTCGCCGTCGGCCTCGCCGGAATCACGGCGTCCCGCCGTGAGGTCCCGATGCGTACGATCGATGAGCTCGTCGAGTGCCGCTTGGACGACGAGCGGCTCCGGCACGTCGTGCAGGACGAACGCACGCTCGTGTGCCGTCGTGATGCGCACGTCGCCCGCGCCGAAGATGCGCTGGCCGAGCGTGCGCCGGACCGTCACATCGTGCGCGCGGGAGAGCGCGAGCTCTTGCCGCGACCGGGTGAACACGCCCGATCGCAGAATGACGCGCCGGGTCGTGACCGTCCACCGGCGCGTGAGCCAGGCGAGCAACGGCAGCAGGGTGCCGAGGACGATCACCAGCGCGGCGACCGCACCGACGGCAATCCGCTGCCAGACCTCGTTCACGGTGAACACGGCGTAGGGCGTGAGGCACGCGACGACGAACATCAGCAGGACCGGCACGGTCAGTACCCGGCCGTGTCGGCGGATCCGTGCGACGACACGTTCCGGCGGCAGCGCACCGGCCGAACCCGCCGGAGGCGGAGCGTGCGGCCCCGGCCCGGAGGCCGGTGACACAGGTCCCTCGCGGGGCGGGCGGTTCATACGCTCATTAATAGCGCAGGTGCGTCACGTCACCGGCGGCGACAGCCTGAGGGTCACCGTTCTCACGGTCCCGGACCACCAACCGACCGTCACGGTCGATGCGTTCCGCGGTACCGAGCAGTTCACGCCCGCCCGGCAGCTCGACCCTGACCTCCTGCCCGAGCGTTCCGCACAGCCCGGCCACGCGGTCGGCGAGCCCGCTCGCGACCGCGTCGCCCGCGTGTGTCGCGAGCTCGTCGACCAGCCGCAGCAGTCGCCCGAGGTAGTCGGCGAGGACGGCATCCGCGTCTGGGCGCCGACCGGTCGCGAGCAGCAGCGACGTCGAGGTCAAGGTCGGGAGGTCGTGCTCGTCGAGCGTGAGATTGAGTCCAGCACCGACGATCACGCCGTCGCCTTCCGCGAGCAGTTCGGAGAGGATGCCGCACACTTTGAAGCCCGACACGAGCACATCGTTCGGCCACTTCAGCGTGGCATCCAACCCGCCGCTCGAGTCATCCGGCTCTGCGGGCACCGCGCCGTCGAGCGCCGATCGGACGGCTTCGGTCATCGCGGCTCCGGCGAGCAGCGGCAACCAGCCGTACGCGCTCATCGGGATGGTCCCGCCGAGAGCGGTCGGCCGCAGGAGCACAGAGATCGCGAGCGTCTTCCCCGTGGGGGCGAGCCAGGTGCGGCCGAGCCGACCGCGCCCGGCCGTCTGGTCGTCGGTCACGATCACGGAGCCGTGCGGCCAGCCCGAGGCATCCGTGCCGTTCGCCGCGAGCCGCAGCTCGTCGTTCGTCGATCCCGCCTGCTCGAGGAACTCGAATCGCGGGACTGCAGCCCGCGAACGCTCCCAGTCCATGTCACCTCCAGCCCTTTCGGGACGTCGTACGTGTGGGATTCAGGCTAGTGTCCAGGCTCGATTTGTAGGAATCCGTCAACGAAGCGGCCCAGAGGCGCGCCGGTAGAGTGAATCGCGTGACCGAACCGATCGACGACGGCCCCAACCTCTCCACGACCGCCGGCAAACTCGCCGACCTGAAGCGGCGCTACCACGAAGCCGTGACCGCCTCAGGCGAGGCAGCGATCATGAAGCAGCACGCCAAAGGCAAGATGACCGCCCGCGAACGCATCGCCGAGCTGCTCGACCCGGGTTCCTTCGTCGAACTCGACGAGTTCGTGCGCCACCGCACCCACGCGTTCGGGATGGAGTCGCGACGGCCCTACGGTGACGCGGTCGTCACCGGGACAGGCACGATCCACGGCCGACAGGTCGCGGTCTATTCGCAGGACTTCACAATCTTCGGCGGCTCACTCGGCGAGGTCGCCGGCGAGAAGATCATCAAGGTCATGGACCTCGCGCTCAAGACCGGCGTCCCGATCATCGGCATCCTGGACTCGGGCGGCGCGCGCATTCAGGAGGGCGTCGTCGCACTGGGCAAGTACGGCGAGATCTTCCGCCGCAACACCGCCTCGTCGGGGGTCATCCCGCAGATCTCGATCGTGATGGGGCCCGCGGCCGGCGGCGCCGTGTACTCCCCCGCGCTCACCGACTTCGTCATCATGGTCGACAAGTCCAGCCACATGTTCGTCACCGGCCCCGACGTGATCAAGACGGTCACCGGCGAGGAGGTCGGCTTCGAGGAGCTCGGCGGTGCCCTCACCCACAACACGGTCTCGGGCGTCGCGCACTATCTGGCGAACGACGAATCGGACGCCCTGGACTACGCGCGGACGCTCGTGTCGTACCTGCCCGACAACAACATGACGGAGGCGCCGGTCTACGAGACGGACGTCGATCTGGAGGTCACCGACGCCGACCGTCGTCTCGACGCGATCATCCCGGACTCGCCGAACCAGCCGTACGACATGCACCACATCATCGAGGGCGTCGTCGATCAGGGCGAGTTCCTCGAGGTGCAGCCACTGTTCGCACCGAATATCATCGTCGGGTTCGCCCGGATCGACGGTCGTTCCGTGGGCATCATCGCGAACCAGCCGAGCCAGATGGCGGGCACGCTGAACATCGCTGCGGGTGAGAAGGCGGCCCGGTTCGTGCGATTCTGCGACGCATTCGGCCTTCCGATCTTGACGCTCGTCGACGTTCCGGGCTACCTGCCCGGGACGGACCAGGAGTGGACAGGCGTCATCCGTCGCGGCGCGAAGCTGCTCTACGCCTACGCCGAGGCGACGGTGCCGCTCGTGACCGTCATCACGCGCAAGGCATACGGCGGCGCATACATCGTCATGGGGTCGAAACAGCTGGGCGCGGACCTCAACCTCGCGTGGCCGACTGCCGAGATCGCGGTCATGGGTGGCCAGGGAGCGGTGAACATTCTGTACCGCTCCGAGATCAAGCGCGCCGAGGAGGACGGCGAGGATGTCGCCGCCGTGCGGACGCGCCTCGCGAACGAGTACACGTACAACGTGGCATCGCCGTTCCTCGCGGCTGAGCGTGGGGAGCTCGATGGGGTGATCGAGCCGTCCGCGACCCGCGTGGCGATCGTGAAGGCCATGCGCACGCTCCGTACCAAGCGCGCGAGCCTGCCGCCGAAGAAGCACGGAAACATCCCGCTGTAGGGCCATGATGATCGAGCCGAACGCACCTGACCTGAAGTTCGTCTCCGCGGTATCTGCCGAGGAGGCCGCGGCCGTGACGGCGGTGCTCCTCGCTGCGCTCGCCGACCGAGGCGAGCCGGCCGCGACCGCCGGCACCGCCCGCGACGCCGGTCGGTGGCTGCGCTCCGCCGGCGCGATGCGCTCGCCGTTCCGGCCGGGTCCGGGGCGCTGGAATGCCTGGGGACGGTGACGTCCCCCATGCTGTCCCCCCAAATGACGACTATTGATGTCACTGCGAGTGCCCCAAGATAAAGCTACAAGCTCTTCGGAGCTGACCGCGATCGCCGGACGGGTAACCGGCCTCGCGAAGAATATGGGGCGAGTCAGGGCGATATTCGGGTTGTCGCCGTGACTCGGGCTTAAAGGGGGCCGGTCATCGACCGGCCCCCTTTCTCATGCCAATTCCCGGGTCTCGTGCGCGAAGCGCACGGCTTTCTCATGCCAATTCCCGGGTCTCGTGCGCGAAGCGCACGGCGCGGATTCGGTGGCGGCGAATGGATGCTCCGGTATGGCGGCGCGTCCTCGACGTGTCAGCTCGACGTCACAGCATCGATCCAGATGGAGAACGCCTTCGGGAGCGCTCGGCAATCGTCCTCTCGCAGCGCAGTGAGGATATTGGCCTGCAGTTCGGCGTCGGCGCCTCGATGCTCCGGCAGCTGTGGGGCCGCGAGCCGGAGCCGATATCCTGCCGCCACAGCGCCGACCGTCAGGCCGAAGCTCTGCGCCTCGACTCGGACATTCTCGAAGAACGTGAAGCTGGCGGCGAACCGTTGCGCCCCCTCGGAGCGATCGTGCGCTGCGATGGCCGCTTCGAGCTGGTCGATCAGGTCGGGATCGGCCGGACGGCACAGTGTGCTGACGATGGCCTGATGCAGATGCGCCCAGACGTGCGCCTCGCGGCGCGCCGTCTCGGGCGTGAAGGATGCGAGTCGGGTGTATCGCGCTGCGGCGATGTCGACGATGCCGTGACACTCGAGCCGCTGAATGGCCTCACGAATCGGTGTTCGCGAGACGTCGAGCAGTTCGGCCCACTCACGGTCGTGAAGCTCATCGCCCGCAACGAGCCGCCCGTCCACAATCGCCGAAAGCATCATCGCGTGCGCCTGATCGACGGTCGTCTGCCGCCGGAAGAACGGTCGACCTTCAGGAAAATGCGGATGCTCGGACATGGCTGGGCCTCCTCGAAAACATCAATCAGTCGATGATTCTGATCATCGCATACTACTACACTGATGGTCAAGTGCCTCGACCAGCGGTGCGAGGGGTCCGCGAGCAGAAACGGCGCCTCAGCGACGGCGAAGCTGACGCGCGTAGTAGGCCACCGTCGCGTCGTCGAGGGTGAACGTCGACGGGAACGAAACACCCGCGGCAGCCCAGATTGCGTCGCTCCTGAACCACCCGTGCTGACCGATCATGGCAATCTGCCTGTCGGACACACCGCGGTCGCAGCCGATACGGATCGCTTCAGCGAGCGGGAGACACCGGTCGGGTACCGGGAGCTCGGCTGCCCCCAAGATGGGCTCCAACAGCGTCCGCGCTCGCACCGGGCGTGGATGAGCCGCGTGGAGCATCGGGGGCGCTTCGCGCGCGGCGACGAGTCCGACGACCAAGTTTGCGAGAGAACGCACGTCGATGACCGAGATTCGCGCATCGGGATCGCCAATCCACGAGCGCGTCCACCTCATCCCCGCCAGTAACGGCGGAATGGTGAGCGTGTCACCGGGACCGACAACGAGGTTTGGGCGAACAACGGTTCCTCCCGCCTCGGCAATGACACAGTCCGCAGCCGCCCGAGACTTTGCGGACGGCGATCCAGGCCGGACCGGAATCGTCCCCTCGCCGCCCCCTTCCCCGAGTTTGCCACCATATACACCACTGGTACTGACGGTGATCAGGCGATCGACGCCACTGGCAAGGGCCAGCTCCGCTACGTTTCGAGTGCCCTCGACATTCACCCGTCGTTGAGTATCAGGATCGTGTCCGCTGTAGTAGCCACAGTGGACAACGCAGGCGAAACCTTGCAACTCAGCCTGGAGCCGCGCCCTGTCGGATATGTCGACCTGGAGGGCTCGTGCGCCCTGCGCACGGCGCGACAGACCCCAGGCCTCAACGCCGCTTGCCTCGAATGCAAGCCTTACCTGACGACCAATATAGCCAGTCGCTCCCGTGACGAGTACGCGCTGAATAGTCATAAGGTCCGCACATTTACCCTTAGAGATGATGGAAGGCGTAGCATGTTAATATTCTATTCATTCTAGCCGCATGTAGGACGCCTCTATGACTCCCATCAACGGATTCGACGCCTTCCTCGGCCCTGCCGTCAACCGGTACTTCGGTGAGGGGTACCGGAAAACCGAGTACACCATTTCGCAGTTGCGCCAGCGGACTGATCCCCCGGGTACGCTCACCGCGGTCGCGGGAGTTCACTATTCGCCCGATTGGTCCCTCAAAGCCGGCCTGCGTCGGACACCTCACCTCAGTACGTTGGATGCACTGGTGTTAGGGGCTTGGCTGGGCCAAGCCCATCTCGCTGGAATCGGCCTCAGTCCAGGATCGGTCAGTCGCGCGTGGATGCCAGAGGTCGCGGTTCGAGCGGGACGCCGTCCAGTGCAGGACCTCGGGGCGATCGCGTTGAGCGCGAGCGTCGTGCACGAGGCAGCATCTGAAATTCCTGGCTGGATGCGCACACAGCTCACGACGAAGGTCGGGCCACTTGTGTGTCTCGTCACCTTGGAACATGATCCCCCCGGCCGCGCGGGCGCGGCTCGATCCTCATTGTTCCTTGAAGCCCGTCCAGAAACGTACACGACCGCCTTTCGAAGCACACGGCACGTGTTCGAGCCGGGAACCATCGGCGAGCTGGGCATGCAAGGCCGCGTGCGCTTTGAGCCGGCGCTCTCCCCGCCACCCAGCGGCCTGGCCGCAGCATACTGGCCATCCCCGGTCTTCATCGACCATCTGGTCATCGCTGGCCAGATGGCTGAGGTGGTGCTCGCGTGCGTTCGATCAGCGCACGGCAGGGACAGTTCGAGCAACCTATGGATGCGTCAGATCAGCATGCGTGCGCCGGGACCGCGGCTTCCACTCGAGGGCGATGCGCATGGTGCGATCAGGAACCATCGAGAAGGTCAGCACAAAGGCGTGCGTTGGCGGTCGTTCGAGACCCAGGCCATGGTGGCCGGTGTCGAGATACTTTGCCGCGTCGCTGACGTCCGCCCGCTCGACCAGCAGGAACGAGTGGAGCGCTCAACGGCGGGTTGACCACAGCACAGCCACGCACCGTCTACAGCTGGTGGCGTGATTTTCAGACGACTAGAATTCGGCTGCTTCGAGACTGGGGGCAAGATGCAAGAGCGTTCACAAAACACACGGCGTGCGATCGTACGCGCAGCAGCCGAGCTGTTCTCGCGGGACGGGTATCACGTGACGACCATCACGCAAATCTCGAAGCGCGCAGGCGTCACGACCGGTGCTCTTTACTTCCACTTCGAATCGAAGGAAGCGATTGCGCAGTTCATCGTTGGGGAGCAGCATCGGCTCTCGACGGCACTCGCGAGCGAGATCCTCGCGGCCAATTACTCAGCAGTGAACACGCTGACCGAGCTCTCGGCGGCCCTTGGTGCGCGGATCCTCGAGGATCCTGTCGTCAGGGCTGGGATGTCGCTCAGTACGGAAACGCTCCTCCTGAATGAGATCTATCGCCAACCGTGGCTCGATTGGATCGCGATCGTGGGAGAGTTGCTTTCTCGGGGCATGCAGGAGGGCGACGTACGAGACGACATTGACGTCATGACGTTCGCACAATTGATCGGTCCGGCGTTCTCCGGAGTGCGGATCGCTTCGGATGTGCTTCATGGCTATTCGGATCTTCTCGACAGGCTTCGCGACCTGTCGCTCGCCCTGATTCCCGCTTTCGCTCCGGATGGGCGGAAGGAGGCCATACTTGACGATGCGGCTGCGATCTTCGAGCGACGAATGCGTGAGGGTGCCGAGGAGCGAGGGCCAGCTCTCGATGAGTCGCCCGCTGATTCAGGTCTCCGCGCCTAGCGTTCGCGCATCCATTAGCCCCTTTCCGAGGACGTCCGGGGGTCCCGAGCCATCTCGGGCCTGCGAAGGAGTCGGCGGAATGGGCTTGTAGGAAGTCCCAGTGGTATTCTACTACCCTGTTGCAGTGAGCCGCCGCCATTGGGGGCCCGTATCGCATACGGACCGACCGGTGGAGACGTCAACACCCTCACCTCCGCATCGAGGCGGCTCTTCCTCGACCGGTCGAGGAAGAGCCGCAGTGCAGCGGACGTTGTGCTGCGAGGTCGAAGTGATCGGAGACACGCTCACCGGTGAAGTACCCACGATCCTCATCGCGGAGGCAAAAGCGCGTGCCGTCCGATCCTTCGCCCATAGCGCCGGCATCGACCTGGCCGGATCTGCGGCGTATGGAGACGAATCCGATGAGGCGATGCTGGCGCTCGTGGGGCGCCCGGTCGCTGTACGACCGACACCGGCGCTCGCGGAGATCGCGCACGCGCGTACTTGGCAGATTCTCGACTCAGAATCAACCACCGGCTCGACCGACGTCAATCCGGCCGGGTCACCGCGGCGGTCCAGCGGCCGAAGGTCTCCTCCAGACCGTCGAGATCCTTCCGCCGCAGTGCGGCAATGACGTCGGCGTGCAACGCCAGATCCGCATCACGATGCTCCGGCAGCACGGGCACCGCAAGGTGCAGTCGGTACGCAGCTGCCGTCGCACCGAGCTTCGCGCTGAAATGCTCGTTCTCACCACGGATCCGTTCGAAGAACGTGAACTTCATGATGTGATGGCGCGGATCCGTGGCGTTCTCGCAGTGCCGGCGCACCGTCTCCAGCTGAGCGATGAACCTGCTGCGGAACGGCATGTTGATGGTACGCAGCACCGCGATGTGGATCGCGGCCCACCCCTCCGCCTCCCTCCGCGCCGACGCCGGCGTGAAGGATGCGACACGTGTGTATCGCGCCGCCGCGACATCTGCAAGACCGTGGCACTCGAGTCGTTTGATGGCCTCACGAATGGGCGTGCGCGAGAGACTGAGTTCGGTCGCCCATCTCTGATCTCGCAGCTCGTCGCCCGCGATGAGGTCGCCCTCCATGATCGCCGCGAGCATGACGCCGTGGACTTCATCGACCGTCGTGCGCCGCCGCGACAGTACACGGTCGATACGGGCATGCTTCTGCTCCAACACGATCCCTCCCGGAAACATTAGTCTTATGATTTTGCCATTCTGGATATTAGACGCCAGAATGTCAAGGACTGGATGCGCGTTCCCCAAGTGGCCCAGCGGGCGCCACGACGCGATCCAACCACTGGGAGGCAGAAATGGGACGACGGACGATCCTGATCACCGGCGCGTCACGAGGCATCGGCGCAGCGATCGCGAGAGACCTCGTCGATGCGGATGCGGCGGTGATCGGCGTGCACTGGCACAACCACGAGGCGGAGGCTCGCGAGGTCGCTGCGAGTATCGAACGATCGGGCACCAAGGCGGTGCTGCTTCCGTTCGATCTGGCGGAACGTCCGGAGCACGCGACCACGCAGCTTGCCGCGTGTTTCTTGGAACGAGTGCACGCGCTCACCGGGCGACGCGAGGTCGACGTCCTCGTGAACGCTGCCAGAGGTGCCCACCACGGCACCTTCAGCGAGCTTTCCGAGCGCACGCTGCACCGTGTGACGTCGCTGAACTTCGCCGCTCCGATGTTCTTGATCCAGGCGCTGCTGCCGTACATCGCGGCGAACGGCCGAGTCATCAACATCTCCACCGGGCTCACCCGGGTGGCGGCACCGCATCAGATGGCATATGTCGCGGCGAACGCGGCGCTCAACTCGATGACCTGCTCACTCGCCCCGATTCTCGGCGCACGTGAGGCGACGATCAACGCCGTCCTGCCCGGCTTCCTGGAGACGGAGCAGCTGCCCCTAAGCCTCGCGGGGCCCGGACGACGCAGACAGCTCGAGGAGCTGTCCGTCTTCGGTCGGATGGGTCATCCGTGGGACATCGCACAGGTCGTTCGATTCCTTGCATCCGACGCTGGCGCGTGGGTCACGGGCCAACTCATCGACGCGACCGGCGGCGCCGGGTTGCGCGGTGGGCTCGCGACGCCCGAATTCCGCGATGTACGCTGACCCGGTCGAGCGGGACGGCGGTGAATGGCATCAGCACGACCGCGGTCAACGTCCCTCGCAGCGCTTCAGCGCACCGCCGACCTCACCCGTCCCGCGGGATCTCCAGCCAGAGCTCGACCTCGGCATCCTCGGCGTCTCCGGCAACGGTGGCAGGTCCATCGGGCACGAGGAGGCCGACGACCGTGACCGCGATCGGCGAGCCGTCCGCCGCGGTGCGCGCGATGATCCGGTCCGCGTTCGACTCGGCGATCGCCGAGGCCAGGCGCGAGAGCACCCGCTCGCGAGCAGGCTCGTCGAGATCATCGATGCCACCCTCGTCGAGCAGCGTCACGACCGCGCCTCGTTCGCGCGCGCGCTGCACCTCCAGGCGCACCGTGTCGGTCAGCAGCATCCGCCCCCGGATCTCGTCTCGGATCGCCGCCTCAAGCATGCGGCACTCGAGCCGCTGCTCATCCGTGAGCACGCCACCCCGGTCGGCGATCCGACGGAGCATCGGCGCCGCGATCCGGTTCGTGTGGGCGAGTCGCATCCGACCTTCGAAGACGTGCGCGTCCTGGGCCGCCTGCCAGGCGGCCGCCTCCCGCTCGGCCTGCGCGTACCGTTTCGCATCGCGCGCCGCCGTCGCGAGCGCAGCCGTGAGCATGTGCGCAATCGCGACCCACACGATGCTGCCCACCACGCCGAGCCCGCCCAACGCAGGGAAGCCGGCCCACAGGATGGTCTGCACCGCGAGCGCTGCGACCCCCGCCCACGCGACGAGCAGCTGGCGTCGGGCCGCGGCGATCGTCATGAGCGTGCCGACGGCCGCGACGTACCACGTCGCATACCCGTTGTCGGCGCCGGCATCGAGCTGGCTGGTGACCAGGAGTGGAATCGCGATGCTCACCCCGAGATCGAATGCCGCGATCCAGTCCGGCATTCGCACGCGCTCGACGTACCAGAGGCTGAGAACGGTCGCCGCCGCGTAGAGGACCAGCGCAACGATCGCCGGCCGCGGGTCATCCGGGATGTCGAGCGAGGAGATCCCGAGCACCACGTGGTACGCCGAGAACATCACGGCCAGCACGAGCATCAGCCAGCGAGGGACGGCGATCATTCCTGGTCCCCCGGCCCTTGGTCGACACCGGGCGCCGTCCAAGCGACGATCACCGCCGTGCCGTCGCCCGGCCGCGAGGAGACCTCAGCGGTGCCGCCGGCATTCGCCATCCGCTCCTCGATGGACACCCGAAGTCCCAGCCGTTCATGCGGCACCGTCGATCGGTCGAATCCGGCGCCGTCGTCGACGACCTCGATGCGGCAGCCGTCACTGCCGACCCCCACGATGTACACCGAGCGCCGCACCGTCCGATCGGGCGCGTCGGCGTGCTGCGCGCTGTTCACCATCGCCTGTGTTGCGGCCGTGTACAACGCCTCGGCCGCTTCGACCGGCAGCTCGACCCCGTCGATGTTCGCGACGCGCACGTCGAAGGTCGTCATGAGGGTCGTCGTCGCGGTCCGCAGGCGCCGCACGAGTGCCGTGAGCTGCACCCGATCGAGCGACCGTGGCCCCGTGCTGCCGGCTTCGTCGAGTCGCTTCACCGCCTCGCTCGCCATCCGGGCGGCGAGCGCTTGCTCCTGCTCGGTCTCCGCGGCGGCCGCCGACAGCAGGGTGGTCAGCACCGAGTCATGCACGAGTGCGTCGATGCGCACGCGCTCGATCTCCGTGGCGTGCTGCCTCGCCGCGACGTCGTAGCGCTGCAGCGCCGCATCCTGCGCGAGGTCGACGGCCTCCGCGGCCTGCCGCAACATGGTGATGATGACGAGGACGACGACGCCGAGGATGAGTGCGTACACGGCGTTCAGCCCCGCCAGCGCAGGCCCGACCTCGCCTCCGGCCGGTGTCAGGCGGACGACCCCGTACAGCAACGGGACGCCGATCGTGTACGCGATCGCTCCGCCGACCGGGAACGCCACCACCGCCGCCGTGGTCGCGACAGTGCAGAGGAAGTACAGCCAGGGCTGCGCCGCCCCGAGCACGGTCGGGTCGTCGACGAGGACGGGCCACGCGGCGAGCGCGACGACGTAGATCACGGCGTACGCGGCGGCCACACCGCGCACGCCGATCCGCGCCATGCTCGCGAGCGCCACAATAACCGACGCGCCGTAGAGGATCGCCATCAGGGCGATGCCCGTCCCATCGACGAGCGCGGCGGACTGCTCGAGCGCAGCCGGCAGCGTCTGTGCGGAGAACACGAGCCCGGCGATGCCGAGCGCACGTGCGGCAACCGTCTCGACCTGGGCCCGGCTCACCGCTCGGCGACGCGTCGTCGGACGCGCCACCGGCGTCTCAGGTGCGGGCATCCCCGGTGTCGCCGTCGAGGCCCGGGAGGATGCCGTCCTCCACGGCCCGCCGGAGGAGATCGACCTTGGTCGGTGCTGGCCGGCCCACTTCGACGTACTTCGCGCGGATGCGGTCGAGGTACTCGCGCGCGGTCGAGTGCGCGATGCCGAGCTGAAGGGCGACGAGCTTCAGCGGCAGACCCGACGCGTACAGGTGGAGAACGTCGCGTTCCCGCCGTCCGAGCTGGGCCTTGGCGAAGTCACGGTCGGCCTCGATCGCGCTCGCCCACTCGACGTTGTTCAGCGGCTCACCGCGGGCCACCGTCGCGATCGCGGCGATCACGGCCGACATCGGCGAGGCTTTCGGGATGACGCCCGCCGCACCAGCCGCGAGGGCCTCGCGAACGGCCGCGACGCGGTCGGCGATGCTGTGCACGAGCACCGCGCTGCCCGTGGCGAGAACGGCGCGGACATTGTCGGTCACGGCCGTCCCGTCGCCGAGGGAGAGGTCGAGCACCACCACGTCGCAGGAACGTCCGTCGAGGGTCTCGAGCAGTTCGGCGACGCCCGCCGCGTCGGCCACGACGTCGTAGCCGGCGTCACGGCATGCGGCCCGAAGACCGAGCCTGACCGCCTCATGGTCGTCGACGATGGCGACGGTGGCACCCCTTGGCACGTCTGCGGCTCCGTTCTCCCCAGGCAAATCGTCCCCCTCCACGTTCACACGATAGCGGCAAGCCGGGCGACGGCTTCGACATGGTGCGTGTTGGGGAAGAGGTCGAAGGCCTGCAGGTCTTCCAGCTCGTACCCGTGCTCCCGGAAGGTGCCGAGGTCGCGCGCGAGCGCGACAGGGTCGCAGGCGACGTAGATCAGCTGTGCGGGCCGCAGACGAGCAAGTCGTTCGACGACGGCACGCCCGGCACCCGCCCGCGGCGGGTCGAGGACCACGGTGGCCGCCGTTGTCCGTGCGCGCAGCGACCGGTCAGCCGTCGTGTCGAACGTCTCGAGCCATCGGTCGACCCGGCCGGTCTCGGCGCGCGCCCCGACCCACTCGGCGAGGTTCGCCGCGGCGTGATCGGTCGCTCGCGGGTCGGCTTCGACGGTGGTGATGCGCACCGTCTCACCGAACCGGTCGCCCACGGCTGCAGCGAGGAGACCCACTCCCCCGTACAGATCGAGGTTCGCGGCGGCCGGGTCGAACCGATCGCCGTCGATGAGGTCGCGCACCGCGCGACTCAGCGTGGCCGCCGCCCCTCGGTGCACCTGCCAGAACCCCCCGCGGTCGAGCTGGAAGGTGCGGCCTTCCACAGCTTCGTAGACGAGCGCCTCGTTGGCGGAGACACCATCGACGATGAGTTCGGCGTCGCCGCGGCTCGGCGCGATGAGGTCGATCGAGCTCGCGCCCGGCATCGGCCGACCGAGCGGTGCGATGTTCCGCAGCTCGCCGACCGCGAGCGGCAGGTCCGTCACGGGGACAACCCGATGGCTGCGCGCCGCGTAGGGTCCGACCCGACCGTCGTCGTCGACGTGCAGTCGCAGCCGGGTGCGCCAGCCCGCGCCGGCGTCCTCGTCCGTGCCAGGCGCGAGCGCCGGGTCGACGACCTGGACGGTCACCGCACGCTCGATGCCGGCGAAGCGCTCGAGCGCCTCGGTCAGCACCTCGGCCTTGAGGGCACGCTGACGGGGCATCCGGATGTGGCCGAACTCGGCGCCGCCCGCGCGCCGCTCCGGGTCGCGATCGACGGATGCCTCGGCCCAGACGTGTTCGCGACGGTCGGCCGACGCATCCAGCACCTCGACGGTCTCGGCGCGCCAGAACCGGTCCTTCCGTGCGTCGGACACTCGCACACGCACACGTTCACCCGGAATGGCGTCGGTGACGAACACGACCCGGCCTTCATGCCGTGCCACAGCGACGCCGCCGTGCGCCATCCGTCCGACGTCGAGATCGAGCACCGGACCCTCGGCGTCGGGCACGGGTGCAGCACGGCGAGCGCCGGTCGGCGGCGCGGGACGGCGCCCGCCTGATCTGCGGGAGCGGTGAGTGCGAGGCATCCCTCGATGCTTTCACAGTCGGCGGCGACGGCGGCAGGATGGAGTCATGCGTCTCTATCTCGCGTCGACCTCGCCTGCTCGCCTCCAGCTCCTCCGTCAGGCGGGTGTTGAGCCCATCACGCTCTCCCCCGGGGTCGATGAGGAGGCGCTCGTCGAGGAGATCGAAGCGGTGCGGGGGCCGTTGGCCGCGCATGAACTGGTCCAAGTACTCGCGCAGGCGAAAGCCGAGGCGGTGCTCGACGCGCGGCCCGGCGGGCAGCCGATCGACGGGCTCGTGCTGGGTGGCGACTCCGCATTCCTGCTCGGCGAGCGCATCTACGGCAAGCCGCACCGGCCCGAGGTCGCGCGCGAGCGCTGGCTCGCGCAGAACGGGGAGACCGGAGCGCTGTGGTCCGGTCATTGGCTGATCGATCACCGCGAGGGGCGCGTGCGGGGTGCCGCCGGTCGACCGGCGGTGGCGTCGGTAAGCTTCGCGCACCTCGACGAGGCGGAGATCGACGCCTACATCGCGTCGGGCGAGCCGCTGCAGGTGGCCGGCGCGTTCACGGTCGACAGTCTGGGCGGGCCGTTCATTCGCCGGGTCGAGGGCGATCCGTCGACGGTGGTCGGCCTGTCGCTGTCGACGCTGCGGGAGCTCGTCCGTGAGCTCGGCGTCGCCTGGCCCGACCTCTGGGCCGCCGCACGATGACGCGGTGATTGTCGAGCACCGCAAGAGGGTGCGTTGCTTTTTGTAGGGGTCGCCCAAAGGTGCCCGTGCGCCCGCGAATAGGCTTGGGGATCATGCCGCGCATCACCAAAGTCCTCATCGCCAACCGGGGAGAGATCGCCGTCCGCGTCATTCGCGCGGCTCGCGACGCCGGGATCGCTTCCGTCGCCGTCTATGCCGACCAGGATCGTGACGCCAGGCACGTCAAGCTCGCGGACGAGGCGTATGCCCTCGAGGGTGCGACGAGCACCGAGACCTATCTCGTGATCGACAAGCTGCTGTCGGTGGCGCGACGCTCGGGCGCCGATGCGATCCACCCCGGATACGGCTTCCTCGCGGAGAACTCCGACTTCGCCCGCGCGGTGATCGCCGCAGGTCTGACCTGGATCGGCCCGTCGCCCGAGGCGATCGAGCGGCTCGGCGACAAGGTCTCGGCCAGGCACGTGGCCGAGAAGGTCGGTGCGCCGCTCGCGCCCGGCACGCTCAATCCGGTGGCGGATGCCTCGGAGGTGCTCGCGTTCGTCGACGAGCACGGTCTGCCGGTGGCGATCAAGGCCGCCTTCGGCGGGGGTGGTCGCGGGTTGAAGGTCGCCCGCACCCGCGACGAGGTGCCCGAGCTGTTCGACTCCGCCACGCGTGAGGCCGTCGCCGCGTTCGGCCGGGGCGAGTGTTTCGTCGAGAAGTACCTCGACAGGCCCCGCCACGTCGAGACGCAGTGCCTCGCCGATCAGCACGGCAACGTCGTCGTCGTGTCCACCCGCGACTGCTCGCTCCAGCGTCGCCACCAGAAGCTCGTCGAGGAGGCGCCGGCGCCCTTCCTCACCGACGCGCAGACCGCGGCGCTGTACGACGCATCGAAGGCCATCCTGAAGGAGGTCGGCTACGTCGGGGCGGGCACGTGCGAGTTCCTCATCGGACAGGACGGCACGGTGTCGTTCCTCGAGGTCAACACGCGTCTCCAGGTGGAGCACCCGGTTTCCGAGGAGGTCACGGGTCTCGACCTCGTGCGCGAACAGTTCCGACTCGCCGAGGGCGGCGTTCTGGACTACCCGGATCCCGTCGCGAAGGGCCACTCGATCGAGTTCCGCATCAACGGTGAAGACCCGGGTCGGAACTTCCTGCCGGCGCCCGGCCCCGTGCACCAGCTGCGCTTCCCCGGCGGCCCGGGCGTCCGCGTCGACTCAGGGGTGACGTCGGGTGACGAGATCTCCGGCGCGTTCGATTCGCTGCTCGCCAAGCTCATCGTCACCGGCAAGGACCGCCAGGAGGCGCTCGCCCGGGCACGTCGGGCGCTCGACGAGTTCGAGGTGACCGGTCTGCCGACGGTCCTGCCGTTCCACCGCGATGTCGTCCGCAACGACGCATTCGCGCCCGCCGGCGACGCACCGTTCTCGGTGTACACGCGCTGGATCGAGACGGAGTACGACAACCGGCTCGAACCCTGGACGGGCGAACCGAGCGAACCGCGCGGTCCGGCCGAGCGTACGAGCGTCGTCGTCGAGGTCGACGGCCGTCGCATCGAGGTCTCCCTCCCGAAGAACCTCATCCGCGACGGCGCCGGCTCGAACACGGCCACGGCCGCGGGCCCGGCGCCCCGCCGCCGCGGCGGCGGGCACACCGTGGACACGGCGACCGGTGACGCGGTCACCGCGCCCATGCAGGCCACGGTCGTGAAGGTCGCCGTCGCCGAGGGCGACCGGGTGGTGAAGGGCGATCTCGTGCTCGTGCTGGAGGCCATGAAGATGGAACAGCCGATCGTCGCCCACAAGGACGGCATCATCGGGCTCGTGAACGCGGAGACCGGCGCGACGGTCTCGAGCGGGCACGTGCTGCTGTCGATCGCCGACGCGTAGCGCACGGCGACCGGCGCGGCGGGCGGGAGGGCAGATGACCGACGCGGTATCGGAGCGCCGATCGACGCGACGACGACCCGGAGCGCTCGCGTCCGTCGTCCTCACGCTGCTCATCCTGACGTTCGGCTTCGCGATCTTCGGATTCACGCCCGCGATCATCGTGACCCTGTACGCGGGCATGGTCGCGTCGTGGGTGGCGCTCCCGTACACGGTGGTCGCGATCGTCGCGCGAGAATCGCGTGCGCGCCGCTCGCGGATCCGCCTCGACGCCGATGCGGTCCCGCACCCCGAGGCCGTCCGCTTCGGCCTGTTCCGGCAGCGTGCGTCGCTCGTGAACGCCATCGCGATGCTCACGGTCCTGCTGGTCGCCGTCATCCTGAACCTGGTCGCCGGCGTCGGGCTGATCGACGCCGGATCACTCGCGGCCGGCAGCCTCACCGCCCTCGGCGCCTTCGCCCTCGTCGGAGGGGTCTTCGCGATCGTGGTCAATGCCCCGTTCATCTATTCCCGCGAGATCGTCGCGTCCGAGCGCGCCGCGATGCGGTCACACACGGGCGCGTGGCGACTCATCCGCGCGACCACGATTCTCACGACGGCGTCGTGGGTCGCTTACTCCGGCTTCGCCCTGCTCTTCATCACCTCGATGTGGTCGTGACCGCGGACCGCTGAATCCGGAACGGCCGCGACCGCGACCGCGGGACCCCACGGCACGGCACGGGTCAGAGCGTCTCGTGACGCGCGAGCGTCTCGATGAACTGCTGGATGCGGCGCGCGCGGGTTTCGGCGCGTTTCGCGTTCGAGAGCCGGAAGAGGAACGGCCACCGCTTCGAGCGACCGAGGGTCGCCCAGAATGCGGCCGCTTCGGCGTTCGCGTCGAGCGCGGCCTGGAAGTCGGGATCGGGCTCGGCCGTGCTCATCCGATACGCGACATCCCACCGACCGTCGGCCTTGGCGCGCTCGATCTCGGCGAGGCCCTGCGGGCGCATGCGACCGGCCTCGATGAGCCGGTGCACATGGCCCTGGTTGATCTCGGACCACGGACTTCGCGCACGCCGAGGCGTGAACGCCTGGGCGACGTAGTCGTCGTCGTGTCGGGCGACCTGACCGTCGATCCATCCAAAGCACAGTGCGACGTCGAGCGCCTCGGCGTACGACATGCCGGGCGCCGATGAGGTCTTCTTCCGGAGGAGCAGACGCACCCCGCCGACGGGTGGATCGTCATCGAGGAAGGCCTCCCACTCTTCGGCGGACATCGGCCCGATGAGCGGCTTGTCGGCGTACGAGACCATGGGGCCAGACTAGTTCCGGCCTCCGACACGGTCAGCTGCGGGGGGCGAACCCGCCGAAGTCGACGGACGCCCCTCACTCGGAGGGGCGTCCGCTCTTCGGATCGGCGAACGAGTCAGGCTTCGACCGAGTTCTGCCCGGTCTTCGCCTCCTGCTGCACGAGAGTGCCAACGCCCTCGCTGCTCTCGACGGCGATCTTGCGCGGCTTCGCCTTCTCGCTCACCGGGATCGTGACACTCAGCACGCCGTTGGCATACGTCGCGGAGATGCGCTCGGTGTCGACGCCCTGGCCGAGGTTGAGCTGGCGGAGGTACGAGGCCGCCTCGCGTTCGCGCACGATCCACTTGACGCCCTCGCCGGCCGGCAGCGTCCGCTCGGCTCGGATGGTCAGCAGCTGCCCGTCGACATCGATGTCGACCGAACCCGGGTCGATGCCGGGGAGGTCGGCGCTCAGCACGTAGTGGTCGCCGTCGCGGTAGAGGTCCATCGGCATACGACGCGGACCCCGGCGCGTCTCGAAGAGCGCCGACGCCATGCGGTCGAGGTCACGGAACGGATCGTAGGTGGTGGCCATGGGTGCTCCCTTCATCGTCTACATTGAGTCGCTTCGACTCAACTTGTTCCCCAGGATAACAACTTGAGCGCCCTTGACTCAAGTCCCTGGACGTCAGGCTTCGATTCACACGCTCCTCGGAGATCTGGCAGGATGGGTCGGTTGCGCGCGTGCCGCCGCCGCGCTCGAGACATCCGATTCAGAAGGACGCTTGGTGACCACCGCCCCCGCCGCACCACACGACTCCCTGCCCGCTTCTTCGGCTGCGCCACGCACCGGTCCCGTGATCGCGCTGCTCGTCGCGGCGGCGTTCGTCGTCATCCTCAACGAGACCATCATGAGCGTCGCGCTGCCGCGGCTCATGACCGATCTCGACATCACGGCGGCGACGGCCCAGTGGCTCACGACGGGCTTCATGCTCACGATGGCGGTCGTCATCCCGTTGACGGGGTGGGCCCTCGAACGCTTCAACATCCGCAGCGTGTTCTTCACAGCCATGGGGCTGTTCGCGGTCGGCACACTCATCGCGGCGCTTGCGCCCGGGTTCGAAATCCTCCTCGTCGGCCGCATCGTGCAGGCGGGCGGCACCGCCATCATGATGCCGCTGCTGTTCACGACCGTGCTGAATGTCGTGCCCGCCACGCACCGCGGCCGCATGATGGGGGTCATCTCGATCGTCATCGCGGTCGCCCCGGCCATCGGCCCCACCGTGTCCGGCGCCATCTTGTCCGCGCTCGACTGGCGGTGGATGTTCTGGCTTGTGCTGCCCATCGCGGTGTTGGCCATCGTGCTCGGTGCGATCTGGGTCAAGAACGTCACGGTGCCGCAGCCCGTTCGCTTCGACCTGCTCTCGGTCGTGCTCTCGGCGCTCGCGTTCGGCGGCCTCATCTACGGGCTCAGCAGCATCGGCGAGGCGGCGACCGGTCACGCGCCGCTCCCGGTCTGGATCCCACTCGTGGTCGGCGCCCTCGCCCTCGCCGCCTTCGTGTTCCGCCAGATCACGCTGCAGCGCGAGGACCGCGCCCTGCTCGACCTGCGCACGTTCGCGTCGCGCTCGTTCTCGCTCGCCGTGATCCTCGTCGTGGTCGCCATGGCCGCCATGTTCGGCACGCTCGTGCTGCTTCCGATCTACCTGCAGGACGTGCTCGCTCTCTCCACGCTCGAGACCGGCCTCATGTTGCTGCCGGGCGGCGTGCTCATGGGGCTGATCGCGCCCGTCGTGGGCTCACTGTTCGACCGGTTCGGTCCGCGCCCGCTCGTCATCCCCGGCATGATCGTCGCCGCTGCGGCGCTGTGGGGCATGACGACCTTCGGACTGGCCACCCCGACGTGGTGGATCATCACGGTCCACCTGGGGTTGAACCTCGGGCTCGGCTTCGTCTTCACCCCGCTGCTCACGTCGGCGCTCGGCTCGCTCCCCCGCCCGCTCTACCCACACGGCAGCGCCATCGTCGGCACGGTGCAGCAGCTCGCAGGCGCGGCGGGGACGGCACTGTTCGTCACGGTGATGTCGCTCGGCCTCGCGTCGGGCGTGCAGCAGGGTGCCACGGTCGTCGACGCCACGGCCGCGGGCATCCACTCGGCGTTCCTGACGGGCGCGATCATCGCGCTCGGCGCGGTCGTCCTGGCGTTCTTCGTCCGGCGCCCCGTGACGGATGCCTCGGAGGAGGCATCCGTCATGGTGCACTGACTCGTGCGCTAGGAGGCCGTCGCGCTGGAACCGTCGGCGAGCGTGTCGGAGATGATGCCGAAGAGATTGCCGTCGGGATCGTGGAGGTACGCCACGCGGCCGACGCCGGCCAGCTCCTCGGGCGGCACGGCGCCGGCGCCACCGAGTTCGATCGCCCGGGCGTATGCAGCATCGGCGTCGTCCACGCTGACGACGATGTTGCCGCCGTTGACGGGTGCCCCCGGCTCCGGCCGAGGGCCCTCACGAAGCGCGAGTCCGCCGTTGATGCCGAAGCCGGGCGTGTTCACCTCGTTGATGGCGCCCTCGCCCGTGGCGATGGTCCAGTAGGGCGTCTCGCCGAACTGCTCGAAGCCCCAGCCCAGCAGCTCCGAGTAGAAGTCGATGAGCCGTTGCGGCTCGCTCGCGTGGATCTCGAAGTGCACCACGAGGTTGGCCATGGCGGTTCCTTCCGTCTGAGGGGTCGGTCGGTCGGCGCGATTCTTGCGCGGCCCGGGGCCCGCGGCAAGTGGGCGTGGACACGTCAGACGCCCTGCGGCGTCGGCAGCTCGACCTCGCTGACCCCTCCGCCCGCCAGCCGCGAGCGACGCCGGCCGTACAGCAGGTAGATCACCACGCCGATCGCGAGCCACACGATGAACCGTACCCAGGTGAGCGTCGTGAGATTCAGCATGAGCCAGACGCAGAGCGCCGCGGACAGAATGGGCAGCACCGGCGACCACGGCACCGTGAATCCGCGCTTGAGGTCGGGGCGAGTCCGACGCAGCACGACCACCCCGAGGCTCACGAGCACGAACGCCGACAACGTGCCGATGTTGATCATCTCCTCCAGCAGCCCGACATCGGTGAAGGCCGCGATCAGGGCCACGACGAGTCCGCCGATGACCTGGATGCGGGCCGGCGTCTTGGTGTGCGCGGTCGTCTTCGACAACCACCTCGGCAGCAGCCCGTCGCGGCTGAGCGCGAACACGATGCGCGACAGACCGAGCAGCAGCACCATGATCACGGTCGTGAGCCCCGCGAGCGCGCCGAGCGAGATCACGGCCGATGCCCAGTCCTGACCCACGAGCCGGAAGGCGGTCGCGAGCGACGGCGTCTCCTGTTCGGCGAGTTCGCGATACGAGACCATGCCGGTCATGACGATCGAGACCAGCACATAGAGCGCGGTGACGATACCGAGCCCCAGGAAGATGCCGCGCGGCAGTCGACGTTGCGGGTCGCGAACCTCCTCAGCGCTCGTCGCGACCACGTCGAAGCCGATGAACGCGAAGAAGACGAGCGAGGCCGCCGCGAGCATGCCGAACACGCCGTACTGGGCCGGCGCGGCACCGGTCGCCCACGAGACCAGCGACTGCGTCCAGACGTCCCCGGCACCGCCGTCGGTCGGCACCGGCTCCGGGATGAACGGCGTGAAGTTCGCCGCCTTGACGAAGAAGAACCCCACGACGATCACGAACACGACGATGCCGACCTTGATGAGCGTGAAGACCGCGCCCACCCTGGAGGTGAGCTTCGTGCCGGCGACGAGCAGCGCGGTGAAGATCGCCACGATGAGGAACGCGGGCCAGCTGACCGTCAGCCCGCCGAGCTCGAACGTCGACGGGAACGGGATCCCGAACGCCAACAGCGCCTCCCCGAGGTACACGCCCCAGTACTTCGCGAGCACCGCCGCGGCGGTGAACATCTCGAGGATGAGGTCCCAGCCGATGATCCAGGCGAGCAGCTCCCCCATCGTCGCGTACGTGAAGGTGTACGCGCTGCCCGCCACCGGCACGGTCGAGGCGAACTCGGCGTAACACATGATCGCGAGCCCGCAGGTGACCGCCGCGAGCACGAACGAGACGATGACCGACGGCCCCGCGAAGTTCGCCGCGGCCTGGGCACCGACGGAGAAGATGCCGGCGCCGACCGCGACCGCGATGCCCATGAGCGCGAGGTCCCATGTGCCGAGCGAGCGTTTCAGGCTTCGTTCGTCGTCGTGTGCGTCGGCGATGGATGCTTCGACCGACTTCACCCGCAGCTTCATCGTCTGCTCTCCCCGGAGGTACGCCGTGACCGGCGCTCGCCCCCGCGACGCCGCGACCTCCCCAGGCTATGTCCCGGAATACCCGTATGGGGGCGTTCTGGCGAATCTGGGGACGAATCCGGGGCGCAGGCGCGTTCAGCGCACGATGTGCATGGCGCGCGCCGCGTCGGTGAGCGACCCCGTGAGCGACGGATAGACGGGGAACGCCTCGGCGAACTGGTCCACCGTGAGCCGGTGCTCCACGGCGAGCGCGAGCGAGAAGATCAGCTCGGAGGCCTTCGGCGCGACCACGACCCCGCCGATGATGGCTCCCGAGCCGCTCGATGCGAACAGCTTCACGAAGCCCTCGCGGATGTGCATCATCTTCGCCCGCGGGTTCGACGACAGCGGCAGCTTGTAGACCACGCCGGGAACCATGCCCTGCTCGATCTCCTTCTCCGTCCAACCGACGGTCGCGATCTCGGGCTGGGTGAAGATGTTCGACGTGATGTTGCGGTCCTCGGGCGGGTCGACGATGTCGCCCATCGCGTGGAACACCGCGGTGCGGCCCTGCATGGAGGCAACCGAGGCGAGCGGCAGGAACGTCGTGCAGTCGCCGGCCGCGTAGATATTGGGCATCGACGTGCGCGCGACCCGGTTGACCCGGATGTGCCCGCTGTCGGCGAGCTGCACGCCGGCTTCGGCGAGCCCAAGGTCGGCGGTGTTGGGCACCGCGCCGACGGCCATGAGGCAGTGGCTGCCGCGCACCTCGCGCCCGTCGCTGAGGGTCGCGACGACTCCGTCGCCGTCACGCTCGACGGATGCGGCGCGCGACTTGTTCAGCACCTTCATGCCGTTGCGCGTGAAGACCCGCTCGATGACGGCCGCCGCATCGGCGTCCTCGCCCGGCAGCACCTGGTCGCGACTGGAGATGAGCGTGACCTTCGCGCCGAGCGCGCGATAGGCGGACGCGAACTCGGCCCCCGTGACCCCGGATCCGACCACGATCAGGTGCTCGGGCACGTCCTTGAGCTCGTACAGCTGCTTCCAGGTCAGGATCCGCTCACCGTCGGGCACGGCCGTCGGCAGCACCCGCGGCGTCGCGCCGACCGAGACCACGAGCGTGTCGGCCTCGATCCGGTCGAAGTCGGTCCCACCCTTCGCGGTCGACACGATGATCGCGTTGGGCCCGTCGAGCCGGCCTTCACCCTGGACGAGGTTCACCCCCGCGTCGATGAGGTTCTGGCGCATGTCGTCCGACTGACGCGCTGCGAGTCCGAGGAGACGCTTGTTGACCGCCGCGAGGTTGATCGCGACCTGCGGCTTCAACGCCAACCCGGAGTCGCCCTTGGCGTAGAACTGCACGCCGAGGTCGGCGGCCTCCTTCACCGCGTTGGAGGCTTCGGCGGTCGCGATGAGAGACTTCGACGGCACGACATCGGTCAGCACGGCCGATCCGCCGACGCCGGACCGCTCGATCAGGGTGACCTCGGCGCCCAGCTGAGCGCCCGCGAGCGCGGCCTCATACCCACCCGGACCACCTCCGAGGACGGCGATTCTCTGGGTGCGCTCGAACTCGTAGGCCATGCTCATATTCTGTCGTAGCCGTCGGAGGGCCACCAAACGAGCAGCGCGCCCACGAGGCATCCACCGGCTCACTAGCATGGGGGGATGCTTCACCAGAACCCGCTCGACGACCCCTCGGCCGACCCGTTCGTCATCGCTCAGGAGGCGGCCGACCGGATCGCCGAACTCACCGGCGTGGCGCGCCACGACGTCGCGCTGACGCTCGGCTCGGGCTGGGGCAAGGCCGCGGACCTGATCGGCGAGACCACGCACACGATCCCCGCGACCGAGGTGCCGGGGTTCTCGAAGCCGGCACTCGAGGGCCACGTGGGCACGCTCCGGTCGGTGCGACTGCCGAACGGCCGGCGCGCGTTGGTGATCGGTGCGCGCACTCATTACTACGAAGGACACGGCGTGCGACGCGTCGTGCACTCCGTGCGCACCGCAGCGGCCGCCGGGGCATCCGTCATGATCCTCACCAATGGCGCGGGAGGCATCAAGACGCACTGGACACCCGGCACGCCGGTCCTCATCAGCGACCATCTGAACCTCACCGCCGACTCGCCGCTCGAGGGCGCGACGTTCATCGACCTCACCGACCTGTATTCGACGCGGCTTCGCGAACTGGCCCGGTCGATCGAGCCCGACCTGGACGAAGGCGTGTACTGCCAGTTCCGCGGCCCGCACTATGAGACGCCCGCCGAAGTGCGGATGGCGAAGACCATCGGCGGCCACCTCGTCGGCATGTCGACCGCCCTCGAGGCCATCGCTGCACGCGAAGCCGGCATGGAGATCCTCGGCATGTCACTCGTCACCAACCTCGCGGCCGGGATCCAGACCAGCCCGCTCAGCCACGACGAGGTCATCGAGGCCGGACGCGCCGCCGAGCCCGTGATCTCGAAGCTGCTCGCCGACGTCGTCGCCGCCCTCTGACGACCGGCACGACGCACCCGCTCACCCTGGAGGAGACGCCCATGGTCGACGCACGGCTGTCCGACGACGACGCACAGCGCATCGCGCTCGCCGAGTCGTGGATCGCGCAGGACCCCGACCCCGAGACCCGAGCCGAGCTCGGCGCCCTGATCGAGGCCGGCCGAACCGGCGACCGCGCCGCGCTCGCCCAGCTGGCCGAGCGCTTCGACCGGCGGCTCGCGTTCGGCACCGCGGGCCTGCGCGGCGAGATCGCGGCCGGGCCCAACCGGATGAACCGCGTGCTGGTCGCGCAGGCCGCCGCCGGACTCGCGGCGTACCTGCTCGAGCACGCACACGAGGGCGTGACGCCGTCGGTGGTGATCGGCTACGACGGACGGAAGAACTCGGACGTGTTCGCCCGCGACTCCGCCGAGATCATGGCCGGCGCCGGTGTGCGCGCCATCCTGCTGCCCCGCCTGCTGCCGACGCCGGTGCTCGCGTTCGCCGTCAGGCACCTCGACACCAGCGCCGGCGTCATGGTGACCGCCAGCCACAACCCGCCGAACGACAACGGCTACAAGGTCTACCTCGGCGGCGAGCACGGCGGCTCCCAGATCGTCGCGCCGGCCGACGCCGAGATCGCGGCACACATTCAGCGCGTCGCCGACCACATGACCGTGCCGGACCTGCCGCGAGCCGAGTTCGAAACCGCCCCCGAATCGGTGGTCGACAGCTACGTGCGCGAGACGGCGAACCTCGCGTCGAACGCGCGGGCGGCCGCGACCAGCCAGCCGAGCACCGTCTACACCGCCATGCACGGCGTCGGATGGGAGACGTTCTCGCGCGTGATCGACGCCGCGGGGTTCGCGTCCCCGGCGGTCGTCGACGCGCAGATCGCACCGGATGCGTCCTTCCCGACCGTGTCCTTCCCGAATCCCGAGGAACCGGGCGCGATGGACCTCTCGTTCGCGCGGGCACGCGAGGTCGGCGCCGATCTCGTCCTGGCCAACGATCCGGACGCCGACCGGCTCGCGGTCGCCATCCCCGATATTGCCGAGCCCGACGGTTACCGGCGTCTGACCGGGAATGAGGTCGGCCTGCTGCTCGGCTGGCGGGCCGCGGAGTCCGCGGCGGGCCAGGACGGCGGTGACGGCACCGGCAACGGTACGCTCGCGTGCTCGATCGTCTCCTCCCCCGGACTCGAAGCCGTCGCCGCGGCGTACGGACTCGACTTCCAAGGCACGCTCACGGGGTTCAAGTGGATCTCGCGGGCCCCGGGGCTGGTGTTCGGATTCGAGGAGGCGCTCGGCTATCTCGTGAACCCGGGCACCGTGCGCGACAAAGACGGCATCTCGGCGGCGCTGGCCTTCCTCGACCTGGCCACCGGCCTCGCCGCCGAGGGGCGCACCGTCGCCGATCACCTCGACGCGTTCGTCGAGCGGTTCGGCGCGTTCGCGTCGTCGCAGATCTCGATCCGGGTGACCGATCTCTTGCGCATCGCGACGATCATGCGTGAGCTGCGGGCCCACCCGCCGGCCACGCTCGGCACGTTGCGCGTCGAGCGCATCGATGACCTCGCCGACGGGTTCGGCGGCCTGCCGCCTTCGGACGTGCTGCGGATCCTCGTCGAGGGAGGCAGTCGGGTCATGGTGCGACCGAGCGGCACCGAGCCCAAGCTGAAGATCTACATCGACGCCGCGGCGACGGCGGGATCCGTGGCCGAACGACGCAGCGCGGCCGCCGCCACCGTGGCCGAGCTCGAGGCCGCGCTCCGTTCGCTCGTCGAGTAGCGACCCGCTGCTGGTCGGAGCGGGCGCAGCCGGTCGGAGGGCGAGCGTCTCGCCGGGTGGGCCCAGTCTGGGGTGGTGCTCAGCCGAGCGCGCGCTCGAGCTGACCGGCGATCTCGTCGACGTCGAAGAAGTTGCCGATCTCGATGATCTCCGACGCGGTCCGGCCGAGCGCAGCACGGACCTGCCCGGCCAACTCGGACGAGGTGAGCACGATCTGGGCGTCGGCCGCCACCGCCGCGACGTCCGCGAGCCCGCTCGCCGTCACTTCGGCGTCGAGGTCGAGCCGGTCGAGCGCACGCTCGGCGTTCGCCTTGAGAATGGCCGAGGTGCCGACGCCCACCCCGCACACTGCGACGATCCTCATGCCCCGACCTCCCCCGCTCGAGCACCGAGCACCGCCCGCACCTCGTCGGCGTCGCGCGCGGCCGTGACCCGCGAGACGGCACGCGGGTCGTTGAAGACATTCGCGAGCTCGGCGATGAAGCCGACATGCTCCTCGGCGTTCGACACCGCGACCCCGAGCACGACACGCACAGGGTCGTGATGGGGGTGGCCGAACGCCACCGGCGTGGCGAGCGTCACGACGGCCATACCTTCTCGCCGCACGTCTGGGCCGGGCCGCGCATGCGCCAACGCAAGCCCCGGCGCGATGACCACGTACGCACCGAACTCTTCGATGACCGCGATCATGCGGTCCGCGTACTCGGAGCTCGCGGCACCGCCCCGGGTGAGCGCACGGCCCGCGAGGCGCACCGCGGCCCGCCAGTCGGGCGCCTCGGCACCAAGCATGACGGCCGAGTCGGGGAGTGCGGGGAGGGCCATGGGTCAGGCGGCGTCGAAGCCGTCCTCGATCTGCTCCGCGAGCTCTTCGCGATCATCGAGTGGGAGGAACGCCGCGGCGGCCGCGTTGAGCTGGAACGTCTCGAGGTCGTCGAGGTCGTACCCGAACGCGTCGGCGAGCAGCGCGAGCTCACGTGTGAGCGTCGTGCCGGACTGCAGACGGTTGTCGGTGTTCACCGTCACCCGGAATCCGAGCTGGTACAGCAGATCGAACGGGTGGTCGACGAGCTCGTCACCCCACGCCGCGATCGCGCCGGTCTGCAGGTTGGACGACGGGCTGGTCTCGAGCGCGATCTCGCGATCGCGGACCCACTGGGCGACCGCGCCGAGCGAGACGTAGGTGTTCTCGTCATCCTGCCGCTCGATCATGAGGTCTTCGGCGAGCCGGACCCCGTGACCCAGCCGAAGCGCCCGCCCGTCGACGAGTGCGCCACGGATGGACTCGATGCCGTCGGCTTCCCCGGCGTGCACCGTCACCGGGAAGAACTGTGTCGCCAGGTAATCGAACGCGGTGCGGTGGCGACTGGGCGGGAAGCCCGCCTCGGCTCCGGCGATGTCGAACCCCACCACGCCACGGTCGCGGTGGCGGACGGCCAGCTCGGCGATCTCGAGGCCGCGGTCCGCGTGCCGCATGGCCGTGATCAACTGACCGGTCCGGATGTGGCGGCCCTGATGCCGCACGTCGTCGGCGCCCTGTTCGAGGCCCATTTGCACCGCCTCGACCGCCTCATCGAGGGTCAGGCCGCGTGTGAGGTGCTGCTCGGGCGCCCAGCGCACCTCGCCGTAGATGACGCCGTCAGCGGCGAGGTCCTGCACGAACTCGCGCGCGACGCGGGTGAGGCCCTCGCGCGTCTGCATGACCGCGGTCGTGAGGTCGAATGTCTTCAGGTACTCGACCAGTGAGCCGGAATTGGACTGCACCGAGAACCACTCGGTGAGCGACTCCACGTCGGTGGCGGGGACGTCGAGCCCCACCGCGTCGCCGAGCTCGAGCAGGGTCTCGGGTCGCACGCCGCCGTCGAGGTGGTCGTGCAGTGACACTTTCGGCAGCGCCCAGAGGTCTGCGCCGTCGCCTTCGAGTCGGTACACCGGATTCGTCTCCACGTGTCCACGATAGTGGCGTGCCAGCGCGGGTGCGCCGGATTTCCGCCGCAAGCTCATATCGCAGATCCAGTACTAGCATGCTAAGACACAGCAGCTGTTCAGGCCGGCCCATGGCGGGACATAGCCCGGGCTCGCACGATGGCGCCATGTCAGAGCATGAACGCACCACGAAGTCCACCACCCGGGAGCTGCTCGTGGAGATCGTCGTTCCGGTCTTCAATGAAGAAGCAGTGCTCGAATCGACCGTACGCCGACTCCATCGATCGCTCGCCGGCCAGTTCGAGGAACGCTGGCGGATCACCATCGCCGACAACGCATCGATCGATCGCACCCCGCTGATCGCGAACCGACTCGCCGAAGAGCTCGACCGGGTCGGCGTCCTGCGCATCCCGGAGAAGGGACGGGGTCGCGCGCTGAACCGGGCCTGGCTCGCCTCGCCAGCCCGCGTCGTCGGGTACGTCGACGCCGACCTCTCGACCGATCTCCGAGCCCTGGCACCGCTCATCGCCCCACTCCTGTCGGAGCACTCCGATGTGGCGATCGGCACGAGGCTCAATCGCGCGGCTCGAGTCGTACGTGGCGCCCGACGCGAACTCGTCTCCCGGTCGTACAACACCCTGCTGCGAACGATCGGCGTCCGCGTGTCCGACGCGCAATGCGGGTTCAAGGCCATGCGTGGCGAGGTTGCGCAACGTCTGCTTCCGCACGTCTCGGACACCGGGTGGTTCTTCGACACGGAGCTGCTCATGCTCGCGGAGTGCGTGGGGCTGCGGATCCACGAGGTTCCGGTGGATTGGATCGACGACCCCGAGTCGAAGGTCGACGTGGTGCCGACCGCGGTCGAGGACATCCGCGGGGTGCTGCGCGTGACGTCAGCGCTGATCCGGGGCCGCATCCCGATCTCGGCCATCTACTCCGAGCTCGGACGGCGACCCCTCGTGCCGGCCGAGCGGCCAGGCTTCCTCGCCCAGGTCGCGCGCTTCGCCGCCGTCGGGGCCGCGTCGACCGTGGCCTACGCGATGCTGTTCCTGCTCCTGCAGACCGTGGTGTCCGCGCAGGTGGCGAACTTCCTCGCCCTGCTGCTGACCGCGATCGCGAACACCTGGGCGAACCGGATGTTCACCTTCGGTGTGCGTGGTCCCGATCGATTCGTGGTGCATCAGGTGAAGGGACTCGTCGTCTTCGGACTCGCGTGGGCCCTGACCTCGGGTTCGCTCGGCGTCCTCACCTGGGTGATGCCGGGCGCAGGGCCGACGGTCGAGCTGCTGGTGCTCACCGGGGCGAACCTGCTCGCCACGCTGCTCCGATTCGCGCTGTTGCGCGTCTGGGTGTTCCGACCACGCCGAGACCGCGCGTCGCGCGACGGGTCGGATCCCCTCGACGGGGTGGAATCACCGACGCTCGTCGCCACGAGGGACCCAGCATGATCACGGCGGTTCGTCGATGTCCTGACCGCGCGCGCAGATCGGTGTTCTCGCCCCGTTGGGAACGCCCGGCGTTGGCCGGACTGCTCGTGCTGACTGGGTTGGCATATCTGTGGGATCTGGGCGCGAGCGGCTGGGCGAACGCGTTCTACTCCGCGGCGGCTCAGGCTGGCAGCGTCGACTGGACCGCGTTCTTCTACGGCTCCTCCGACGCGGCGAACTCGATCACCGTCGACAAGCCGCCCGCGAGCATCTGGATCATGGCGCTGTCGGTGCGGCTGTTCGGGCTGAGCTCGTGGAGCATCCTGCTGCCGCAGGCGGCCATCGGCGTCGCATCCGTCTGGGCACTCTATGCCACGGTGCGACGGCGATTCAGTGCGGGTACGGCCCTGTGGGCGGGCGGTCTGTTCGCCGTCACCCCGGTCGCCGCCCTGATGTTCAGGTTCAACAATCCGGACGCATTGCTCGTGCTCCTCCTCATTGGCGCCGCCTACTTCACGGTGCGCGGTCTCGAAGACGGGCGCCTCCGCTGGGTGCTCGCGGCCGGCACCGTCGTCGGCCTCGCGTTCCTCACCAAACAGCTCCAGGCGTTCCTGGTTCTGCCGGCGCTCGCGGCGGCCTACCTGTGCGCGGCGCCGCCCAGACCGATCGTGCGACTCGGCCACACGTTCGCCGCACTGGGCGCCGTCGTGGTCGCCGCCGGCTGGTGGGTGGCCATCGTCGAGCTCGTGCCGTCTTCGGCGCGCCCGTACATCGGGGGCTCCCAGTACGACAGTTTTCTCGAGCTCACCCTCGGGTACAACGGACTCGGCCGGCTCACAGGCGACGAGGTCGGAAGTGTCGGACCGGCCTCGATGGGCGAGGCGCCGGCTGGGCTGCCGAGTCCAGCAGAGACCGCGGACGGCATGGAGAGGTGGGGCACCACCGGGCTCGGCCGGCTCTTCGACGCCGAGAACGGCGGGCAGATCGCGTGGCTGCTGCCCGCCGCGCTGCTCGCATTCGTCGTCGCCATGGTCGTCCTGCGCCGCGCACCTCGCACGTCGGTGCGCCGCGGCACGGTCATCCTCTTCGGCGGCTGGCTCGCGGTCACCGGGCTCGCCTTCAGCTTCATGGCCGGGATCTTCCATGCCTATTACACCGTCGCCCTCGCTCCGGCGATCGCCGCGCTGGTCGCGATCGGCGGAAGCATGGTCTGGGAGCGTCGTGCGCGTCTGAGATGGCGCATCCTCGCCGCCTCGGCGGTGGCGGGAACCGGCCTGTGGAGCGCGGTGCTGCTGAGCAGCGTCGACGCGTGGCCGATGGCACTGCCGTGGTTCGTGCTCGTGCTCTCGCTCGTCGGAGCGGCCGGCCTGGTGCTGCCTGGCCGGCACGGCCGGGTGCGTGGTCGACTCAGGGCGGCGACCGTCACCGTCGGCCTGATCGGAGTCCTCGCCGGCCCGCTTGCCTACACGGGCACGACGATCGGCACCCCGCATTCCGGTGCGATCGTGACGGCGGGGCCGCCATCGGCCGGGCGGATGGGCGCCGGCCTCAGGCTGGTGGAGCACGGCAACGCGATCCCACCGGGCGCGTCTGGGAACGTCGCGGCGGCGTCGCGCGGTCTCGTGGGTCGAGACCGCATCCCTCCGGGACCAGGCCCTCACGGCAGACCGTTCCGGGCCGAGTCGGGCTTCTCGATGGGCGCACTGCTCGGCGGCCAGCCGGTCAGCCAGAAGGTCGCAGAGCTCCTCGCAAAGGATGCCGAGACGTACCGGTGGATGGCCGCCGCAGTCGGATCCAATCATGCGGCCGGGTATCAACTCGCCACGGGCCATCCGGTGATGCCCGTCGGTGGATTCAACGGCAGCGATCCGTCCCCGACCCTGGCCGAGTTCCGAGCGCTCGTCGCCCAGGAGGAGATCCACTGGTTCATCGGCGGCGGCTTCTTGGGGCAGGCGAACGGCGGATCACGCGCCTCGAGCGAGATCGCGGCCTGGGTGGCCGAGCGGTTCCCGGCCAAGGAGGTCGACGGCGTGACGCTCTACGATCTCACCGCATGATCGCGGAGAGCTCGCCCGAAGGATCCGCGGCTCAGCGTCCGATGCGCTCGACGATCAGCGCGCCGCCGTCTTCGATCGCCTCACCGCTGTCACCGATCCGCCAGGCGCCCTCAACGGCCTCGAGCGCTCGCGCGAACCGCGCCGGTTCGTCGGTGTGCAGCGTGAACAGCGGCTGCCCGGCCCGGACCGTATCTCCCGGCTTGGCATGCAGGTCGATGCCCGCGGCGTGCTGCACGGGATCCTCCTTCCGTGCCCGCCCCGCACCGAGCCGCCACGCGGCGATGCCGAACGGCAGCGCCTCCTGCGCGACGAGCACACCATCCCGCTCCGCCGTGACGACGTGGCTCTCGCGCGGCGTCGGCAGCGGGGCATCCGGATCACCACCCTGCGCGCGAACCGTCGCCCGCCAGACGTCCATGGCCCGGCCGTCATCGAGCGCCGCCTCGACCTCCGCGTCGGGCTGCCCCGCGAGCGCGAGCATCTCGCGCGCGAGCGCGAGGGTGAGCTCGCGCACATCGGCCGGACCGCCGCCCGCGAGCACCTCGACGGACTCACGCACCTCGTTGGCGTTGCCGATCGTGAGCCCGAGCGGCACGTTCATGTTCGTGAGCAGGGCACTCGTCGCAACACCCGCGTCCTCGCCGAGTTCGACCATGGTCCGAGCAAGCTCGCGCGAGCGCTCGATGTCCTGCAGGAACGCACCCGAGCCGAACTTCACGTCCAGCACGAGCGCGCCGGTGCCCTCGGCGATCTTCTTGGACATGATCGAGGACGCGATCAACGGGATCGCCTCGACCGTGCCCGTGATGTCGCGCAGCGCGTAGAGCTTCTTGTCAGCGGGCGCGAGGGCGGCGCCCGCGGCGCAGATCACGCCGCCGAGCTCGCGGAGCTGGGTCATGATCTCGTCGTTCGACAGGTCGGCCCGCCAGCCCGGGATCGACTCGAGCTTGTCGAGCGTGCCGCCGGTGTGGCCGAGGCCCCGCCCCGAGAGCTGCGGAACGGCCACACCGAACGCCGCGACCAGCGGCATCAACGGCAACGTGATCTTGTCGCCCACCCCGCCGGTCGAGTGCTTGTCGACCGTCAGCTTGCCGAGCCCCGAGAAGTCCATGCGCTCGCCGGACGCGATCATGGCCAGCGTGAGGTCGCGGATCTCGCGCCGCCCCATGCCGTTCAGGAAGATCGCCATCGTCATCGCCGACATCTGTTCGTCCGCGACGTAGCCCCGCGTGTACGCGTCGACCAGCCACTGGATCTCGGCAGTGCCGAGCTCCCGGCCGTCGCGCTTCGCCCGGATGAGGTCGACCGCGTCGAACGCCTCCACGGCGCTCACGAGGCATCCTCTGCGTCGGCCGCGCCACGGAAGGCGGCGAGCGTGCGAGGGCCGAACGCGTCAGGCAGCACCTCGTCGATCGTCTTGACCCCCGAGACGGTGTCGAGCAGCATCCCCTCGGCGGAGTGCTCGTACAGGAGCTGCCGGCAGCGCCCGCACGGCATGAGCGTGGCGCCGTGCCCATCGACGCACGCGAACGCCACGAGCTTGCCGCCGCCCGACATGACGAGCGCCGACACCAGCGAGCATTCGGCGCACAGGGTCACCCCGTAGGAGGCGTTCTCGACGTTGGCTCCCGACACGACACGCCCGTCGTCGACGATCGCGGCTGCGCCGACCGGGTACTGCGAGTACGGCGCATAGGCCTTCGCCATCGCCTCGGTCGCGAGCTCGCGAAGATGGGTCCAGTCGATGGTCGCCGATTCGGTCATCGGTGCTCTCCCGTCTCGGTGTGGGTAGGTTCAGAGCGATATGGATGCCGCGGGCCCGGGCCCGGGCGGATCAGGACTTGATGTACGGCTTCCCCGCCGCCGCCGGCCCGCGGACCTTGCCCACGAGCCCAGCCACGGCGAAGATCGTGATGACGTACGGCAGCATCAGCAGGAACTCGCTCGGCACCGGCGAGCCGATCACGCCCAGCGTGTTCTGCAGGTTCGAGGCGAAGCCGAACAGCAGCGCCGCGAGGGTCGCCTTGATCGGGTCCCACTGTCCGAAGATCACCGCCGCGAGGGCGATGAAGCCGGCGCCCGCGGTCATCTCCTTGTTGAACGCGCCCACCGAGCCGAGGGTGAAGAACGCACCGCCGAGACCCGCGATCGCACCCGCGAGCGACACGTTCCAGAATCTGGTGCGAGTGACGTTGATGCCGACCGTGTCGGCCGCCTGCGGGTGCTCGCCCACCGCGCGGAGCCGAAGCCCCCATTTGGTGTGGAACAGGCCCACGTAGACCACGGCGACCGCGATGTACATGAGGTACACGATGATCGTCTGACGGAAGAAGGTCGGCCCGATGATCGGGATGTCGGCGAGGAGCGGAATGTTGATGCGCTCGAACCGGGGCGGTGAGTTGAGGGCTGCCGCGTTCGGGGCCAGCACCTGTGAGAACAGGAAGCTGGTGAAGCCCACGACCAGCACATTCAGGACCACACCGACGATGACCTGATCGACGAAGTACGTGATGGCGAACGCGGCGAGCACGAACGACACGAGCACTCCCGCCACACCGGCAGCAAGCAGACCGAGATACGGGTTGCCCGTCGCGGACGCCACGATCGCCGAGGTGAAGGCGCCGGCCAGCAGCTGCCCCTCGATCGCGATGTTAATGACCCCGACGCGTTCGGAGAGCACACCCGACAACGAGCCGAAGATGAGCGGCACCGACAGGCTGAGAGCGCCGGCCAGGAGGCCCGCGAGCGGGATCACGTGCGTGGACGCGCCGGCGGCGGCCCACGTCAGGAAGCCGACCACGAACACGACCGCGAACACCGCCATGAGCCAGATCGGCGTCTTGCGACGGGCACGCACTAGTAGCGCGGAGACGGCGGTGATCACCGCGAGCAGGGCCATGCAGACCCATGTGGTGACCGTGGCGTCGAGCACGATCTCGGGGAGCTGGACGGCGTCGCCGGCGGCCGAGATGCGGAACGTGGCCTCTCCGCCGTGCGGCGCGAGCAGGAACAGCAGCGCCGCGAGCACGGTGACGATCCCGAAAGCGATCGGGGCCTTCCAACTGACCACGACCGTGGTCGCAAGGGCGGGCTCCTGCGGCGCGACCGCCTGGTGCTGAGGTGCGATGGTCACTTGGCCGTCACCTCCTTCATCGCGTTGCGGCGAGATCGCTTGGGCCGGGAGCCCGGCGCTGGGAGCCGGAAGATCGCCCGCACGAGCGGAGGCGCGGCGATGAAGAGGACGATGAGCGACTGCACGACGAGGACGATGTCGATGGGCACGCCCTCGGCGGCCTGCATCGCGAACCCGCCGGCCTTGAACGCTCCGAAGAGGATGCCGGCCGCGAGCACGCCCCACGGGGTGGACCGCCCGAGCAGGGCGACCGTGATCGCGTCGAACCCGATGCCCGCATCGATCCCGCTGGAGAACCCGGTGGTGACGGTGCCGAGCACCTGACTGACACCCGCGAGGCCCACGAGAGCACCGGAGATGAGCATCGCGTACACGTACATCGACTTGACGTTGATCCCGGCGACCCGCGCGGCGTTCGGGTTCTCGCCGACCGCGCGGAACTGGAAGCCGAGCGCCGAGCGATCAAGGATCCACCACACAAGCACGACCGCCGCGAGGGCGAGCACGAAGCCGAAGTGAAGGTTGTACTGCGGCCCGAGCAGGTCGGGGAACACCGCGGTGTCCTTCATCGGCGGGGTCTTCGGGTTGTTCGAGCCGGGCGCCTGCAGCAAGCCGGGGGTGCGAAGCATCCAGGTCACGAGGTAGAGCGCCACGTAGTTGAGCATGATCGTGACGATCACCTCGTGTGCGCCGGTACGCGCCTTCAGCACACCGGCGATACCCGCCCACAGCGCGCCGGCGAGGAGGCCCGCGAGCAGCGCGACCAGCATGTGCACGCCCCACGGCAGGTCGAATGAGAACGCCACCCACCCGGCGGCGGCAGATGCCATCAGCATCTGGCCGCGGCCACCGATGTTGAACATGCCGACGCGGAAGGCGAGCGCGACACCGAGACCCGCTGCGATGAGCGGCGTCGCAAAGGTGAGCGTCTCGGTGAGCGGACGGATGCCGGTCGCGAACTCCGGGCGCCGGAAGTTGTACACGGCGCCCTGGAAGAACGCGGAGTAGGCGCCCGCGACCGAATCCCAGACCGCCCGGAACGTGTCGGTCGGTCGGGCGAAGAAGTATCCGGCGGTCTCCTGCACGCGCTCGTCGGTGAACGCGATCATGATCGCGCCGATGAGAAGTGCGAGGACGACGGCGAGGACGGAGATGATGGTGTTGCCGGTGGCGATCTCGCGCAGCGCGCGGCTCCAGCGCGACGGCGGCTCGGCCTCGGGCTCGGGTACCGTGACGGGCTCCTCGGGCGGAACCTGGGAGCCGGTCTCCAGCGCGACGTCGGGGTCGTTCGGGCTGCTCACGCGGCGGCTCCTTCGTGATCGGGCGACTCCCCGGCCATCATCAGACCGAGCGTGTCACGTGAGGTGTCGCCGGGGACGATGCCGACGACGCGCCCGCGATACATGACCATGATGCGGTCCGCGAGCGCCGTGACCTCGTCGAGCTCGGTTGAGACGACCACGACCGGGACACCGGCGTCGCGCGTCTCGATGATGCGCTTGTGGATGAACTCGATGGAACCGACGTCGACGCCACGTGTCGGTTGCGCGGCCACGAGCAGGCGCAGGTCGCGGCTGAGCTCTCGGGCGAGGACCACCTTCTGCTGGTTGCCGCCCGAGAGCCGGCCGACCTTCGTCTCGATGGACGGCGTGCGCACGTCGAACTCGGCGACTTTCTCGCGCGCGAACGTGGCGAGCGCGCCACGCTGGACGTTCCCGCCCTTCACGAACGGCGCGCTGTCGGCGCGGTCGAGCATCAGGTTCTCGGCGATGGTGAACTCGCCGACGAGGCCGTCTTCCTTCCGGTCTTCGGGGACGAATCCCACACCGGCGTTCAGGATCTTCCTGACCCGGTCGCCGTTGAGCTCGTTGCCGTCGAGTCTGATCGACCCGCGCACCCGCTCCTGCAGGCCGACGAGCGCCTCGGTGAGCTCGGTCTGTCCGTTGCCCTGCACACCCGCGATGGCAAGGACCTCGCCGCGTCGCACGTCGAACGACACGTCGTTGACGACCAGCTGACCGATCGGGTCGACGACCGTGAGCCCCTCGACGACGAGGGCCGGCTCACCGAGCATCGGGGCCTCTTTCTGCACGGTCAGTTCGACGGCACGGCCCACCATGAGCGACGCGAGTTCTGCATTGGACGCGGTCGGGGAGGCCTCGCCGACGACCTTGCCCAGACGGACCACGGTGATCCGGTCGGCGACCTCGCGCACCTCACGCAGCTTGTGGGTGATGAAGACGATCGAGGTTCCGCTCGCCTTGAGCTGGCGCATGATCTCCATCAGCTCGTCGGTCTCTTGCGGGGTCAGCACCGCAGTCGGCTCGTCGAAGACGAGCACCTTTGCGTCGCGCGAGAGCGCCTTGATGATCTCCACGCGCTGTTGGACGCCGACCGGCAAATCGTCGACGAGGGCATCCGGGTCGACGTCGAACCCGAACCGTTCGGAGATCTCGCGCACACGTGCTCGCGCCGCGGCCAGATCGAGCCGACCACCCGCCTTGGTCTCTTCGTGACCGAGCATGACGTTCTCGGCGACGGTGAATACCGGGATGAGCATGAAGTGCTGGTGCACCATCCCGATGCCCGCGCGCATCGCGTCGCCCGGGCCGGCGAAGTGCTGGACCTCATCGTCCAGCAGAATCTCCCCGGAGTCAGCCTGGTAGAGGCCGTACAGCACGTTCATGAGCGTGGACTTGCCTGCACCGTTCTCACCGAGCAAACAGTGGATCTCGCCGGCCTCGACAGTGAGGTCGATGTGATCGTTGGCCACGAGCGTCCCGAACGATTTCGTGATGCCTCGGAGCTCGAGTTTCATGTCACCGATCCTAGTGTTGGGCCTGCGAATGCAGGAGGCGATGCGCAAATGTCGGCGGTCGGCCGCCGCGGTGCGCAGATGTTGCGCATGCTGCGCATGCGCTGGCTTCGCGAGCGTGCACCGAACGCCCGGGCGACCGCGCGGAGCACAGAACGGGGAGGCCGGCATTCGCCGGCCTCCCCGCCCTTCGGCTGTCAGTTGACAGCCATGAGGTGTCGGTCTCAGTCGGCCAGGTAGGACTCGACCTTGATGTCGCCGGAGACGATCATCCCGCGCAGTTCCTGGACCTTCGAGTCGAGTTCGGCCGGGACCCGGTCGGCCCAGTCGTGGTAGTCGGCAAGGCCGACGCCGTCGTTCTCGAGCGTGCCGACGAACGGCGTCGGGTCGAAGCTGCCGTTGCCGGCCTCGACGATGGCCTCGTGGACGCCGACGTCGATGCCCTTGAGGATCGAGGTCAGCAGCAGGTCGGCGACCGACGGGTCGGTCTCGAAGACATCGGCGTCGACGCCGAGCAGGGCGATCTCACGGCCCGAGTCGCGGATCGCGACCGCGGCCGACTGGTAGATCGGGCCACCGACCGGCAGCAGGACATCGACGTTCTGGTCGATGATGCCCTGCGCGACCTGGCGGGCACCGTCGTTGGCCTCGAAACCACCGGTGAACGAGCCGTCCTGTGCGGCGCGGTCCCAGCCGATGACCTTGACGTCGGTGCTGTTCTCTTCGTTGTAGTACTCCACGCCCTGCGCGAAGCCGTCCATGAAGATCGTGACGGTCGGGATGTTCATGCCGCCGAACGTGCCGACGACGCCCGTCTGCGTCACACCGGCCGACAGGTATCCGGCGAGGAACGCGGCCTGCGCGGTGTCGAAGATGATCGGCTTGATGTTCTCGGCGTCGGTGGTGCCGTCGAAGTCCTGGTCCACCGGGTCGTCGATCGAGACGTAGTCGATGTCGGGGTTCGCCTGGGCCGACTCGAGCGCGGCCGGCGCGAGCAGGAAGCCGACCGTGACGATGGCGTTGCACCCCTGGTCGACGAGGCTCGTCAGGTTGGCGGCGTAATCGGTCTCAGCGGCAGACTCGACCTTGATGGGCTCGACGCCCAGCTCTTCGGCCGCCGCGTCGAGGCCCTCGGCGCCGAGCTGGTTGAAGGACTTGTCGTCGAACCCGCCCGCGTCGGAGACCATGCACGGCAGAAAGTCGCTGGCCGCCTCGCCGCCGCCGTCACCCGAGTCCTCGGGTGCCGATGCGCACCCGGCGAGCAGCGCCGCGGTGCCGAGCATGGCGAACCCGCCGAGCGCGGCCTTCTTCGTCGTGATCCTCACTGTGTCCTCCAAAGACTGCTCCCCGATGATTTCCGGGGATGGTGCACTCACGTTACCCAATGTCACCGCGCCCGCTCGGGCCCAGTCAGGGCGCGACATCCAATGGTTATCAAGAAGCGACATTCTGCTCATATGAGCAGGCCGGAAGCCGTGGGAAGCATCGCCGACGCCTGCCGGCTCGGCGCGCGATGCGAGCCTCGTCAGGGCGCGCTGGGCGACTCCACCACGAGCTCGCCGGCGATGATCTGCCGGCGCAGCGCGTCGATCTCGGCATCGAGCTCCGGCGTGACGAGACCCGCGAGGTCGTGGTAGTCCGCGATCTCGACGCCGCCGTTCTCGAGCGTCCCGATGTACGGCTCGTTGGAGAAGGCGTCGTCCACGACATCGCCCACGATCTGCACCATCGCCTGCTGGGTGTTCTTCAACACGCTCGTGAGCAGCACGGGTCGGTACTCGGCGGGAAGCGTCTCGTAGCCGTCGCTGTCGACCCAGATCAGCGACACCCCGCTTCGCTCGACCGCGGCCGCCGCCGCGCCCTCACCCACCTGTCCGGCGACCGGCAAGATGACGTCCGCCCCCTGGTCGATGAACCCCTCGGCGAGCACCTTGCCCTTGTTGATGTCCTCGAAGTCGCCGGTGAACGAGCCGTCCTGTGCCGCCTTGTCCCAGCCCAGCGCGCGCACCGCCGTGCCGTGGGCGGCGTTGTACGCCGCCACGCCGTCGACGAACCCGTCCATGAAGAGCGTCACGGGCGGCTGGTTGCCCCCGCCGAAGGTGGCGACGACGCCCGTCGTGCTCACCCCCGCCGCGAGGTAGCCGGCGAGGAACGCCGCCTGGGCGGTGTCGAAGACGACGGGCTTGATGTTGTCCCCCTCGACCGTCTCGTCGACGATCGCGAACGCGAGGTCGGGATTCGCCGCGGCCTGGTCGCTCGTCGCCTCCGCGAGCTCCCAGCCGACGGTCACGATCAGCTGGCAGCCGGAGTCGACCGCCTGCTGCACGTTCGGCGCGAGGTCCGTCTCGCCCGTGGACACCAGCGCCTCGGCTTCGACGCCGAGCTCGTCTTCGGCCAGCTGCAGGCCCTCCCAGCTGGACTGGTTGAACGAACGGTCCTCGAGCCCGCCCGAGTTGGTGACCATGCGCGCGCAGACCTCGCTGCCGCTCGCCTCGCCACCCGACTCGGGCGCACTCGCGCAGGCGGCGAGGAGCAGGGAGGCCGCGACCGCGGCACCCATCGCGGCAGCGCGCCGGTGTCGGTCGTGTCGGGTGCGAGGCATCGGTCGCTCCTGTTCGTTCAGCTCACTGGTGGACATCGCGGGCCGCGCGCTAGAGGACATCGCTCGACCCGCCCAGGCGAAGGGCGTCGACGACCGCCTTCACCCGCTGCGCATGCTCGCTCGTCGTCACGAGCAGCGCGTCCGGGGTGTCAACGACGACGATGTCATGGACCCCGATCAGGCTGATCACGCGCTTCGCACGGCTGACCACGATGCCGCTCGACGCGTCGGCGAGCACGCGGGCGTTCTCGCCGAGGATGGCGAGCTCGCCAGAGCGGCCCGCGGTGTTGAGCTTCGCGAGCGAGGCGAAATCACCGACGTCGTCCCATTGGAAATGGCCGCGGACCACGGCGAGCCGGCCGGCCGCCGCGGCGGGCTCGGCGACCGCATAGTCGATCGCGATCTTCTCGAGCGTCGGCCAGATGCGGTCGACCGCCGGGCCACGCGTCGTCGGGTCGTCCCAGGCCGCGGC
>Ga0182737_1000655_pt1 | contig 44680 bp, 35 predicted proteins | sample eDN5th30CBELigOP_FD_128878 | JGI IMG/M metagenome (GOLD analysis project Ga0182737, IMG submission 128878) | Enriched Organic Plus compost microbial communities from Emeryville, California, USA - eDNA 5th pass 30_C BE-Lig OP (version 2) (version 2) ... | reverse complement strand
TCGCCGCGGGCCACGACCAGGACGACGGAGTCGCCGGTCTTCAGGGAAAGCGTCTTGGCGATCTGGCCGGGCGCCACGCCGTGGGCCTCGGCCGCCAGGGCGACGGTGGCGGTGCTTTGCTCGAGTTCGAGAATGTCCAGGTCTGGAGCATGCTGGGCAAAAAACTGCCGGACGGATTCGATCGTCATCTAAAATTCCAGGGTTATTCCGTCTACCATCATAGGCATTTCAGATGTGAAATGCTTTGAAACAATCCGGGTTCACCGGACAGGAAAAAGAAGGCGATGGCCCGATGCTGAACCTGGATGCCCGCACCTTGCTGATCGTCGAAGCCTTCGTGCTGTTTCTCGTGGGCGGACTGATGCTGCTGGCCGCCCTGCAGGGGCGGCGCGACCGCACGCTGCTGTGGATGTCGGGCGCCCTGCTGTTGGGCGGGACGGGTTTCGTGGTCAGCATCGCGCGCGGCTCCCCGACCTGGCACGATCCCGCGATCGTGCTGGCCAACATGCTGCTGATCACCGGGCACGCCTGCTGCTGGGCGAGTCTGCGGGCCTACGCCGGCCGGCCGGTGTGGGTGGCGGCGCTGCTGGGGGGCGCCGCGACCTGGTTCGCGCTGTGCCTGTGGCCCGTGTTCATGGCATCGGATTTAGCCCGGCTCCTGGTCTTTTCCCTGCTGGCGATCGGCTATCTCGCAGCGGCCGGATGGGAACTGTGGCCCGAACGGCGCGACGACGCCGGCTCGGTGCTGCCCTTGCTGGCCGTCCTGTTCGCCCATGGCCTGTTCTACCTCTATCGCATGGTGTGGGCCGTCCGGATACCGGGCATGTCCTGGCTGCAGTGGCCGGATTTCACCGTGACCATACTGGAAGGCCTCCTGTTCGGCGTCAGCCTGTCCTTCTGCGTCCTGATCCTGGTGCGTGCCAGGACGGAACGGCGGTATCGCCATGCGGCCCTGCACGATGCGCTGACGCGGCTGCCCAATCGCCGCGCCCTGTTCGAGCAGGGTGCGGAAGCCCTGGCGCGGGCGCGCCGCGAGGGCCGGGACATGGCGCTGCTGATGTGCGACCTGGACTGGTTCAAGCGCATCAACGACGAGCATGGGCACGACGCGGGCGACCGGGTCCTGGTCCTGTTCGCTGAAATCCTGCGCAGCCGGGTGCGCGCGGGCGACCTGTGCGCGCGCATCGGCGGCGAGGAATTCGTGGTCCTGGCGCCGGACCTGGGGCCCCTGAGCACCCTGGACCTGGCGGACAGGATCCGCCGCACCCTGGCGGAACAGGCCTTCCCGGCGGCAGGCCGCCTGAGCGTGAGCATCGGCATCGCCTGCGCCTCGGTGGACGGCCATGATCTGGACCGCCTGCTGGCCTGCGCCGATCGGGCGCTCTACCAGGCCAAGGCCTCGGGCCGCGATTGCGTCCGCCAGTCGGTGGGCCTGGCCGCGGCCGGCCGGGCATCCACGGCGGCTGCCCGCATGGGCGGAGCCGCCGCTCCTTACGCGGGAACCTGAGCCATGGACCATCTGGACGCACGCACGCTGTTGATCGCGGAAATCCCGGTCCTGCTGCTGGTGGGCGCCCTGATCCTGGCGGCGGCGCTGCTGGGTCGCCGCGAACGGACTCTGGGATGGACCGGCGCTTCGCTGATGCTCATGGGAGTCGGGTTCCTGCTGGGCGTGGCCGACCCTGCCAACGCCTGGGAACGATCGGTGACCGGCTTCGGCGCCTTGCTGATCCTGGCGCATGCCTGCGTCTGGACCGGGCTGCGGGCTTTTTCCGGAAAGCCGCCGCGATGGCCGTGGATCGTGGCCGGTCCGCTGGCCTGGTACGCGGTATGCCAGTGGCCGGAATTCGTGTTCTCGGGCGTGGCGCGTGTGACCGCGTACAGCCTGCCCACCCTGGCCTACTCGGGGGCGGCCCTGTGGGAACTGTGGGCAGCGCAGCGCGGCAAGAGCGGGGATGCAAAACTGGCGATCCTGCCCGCCGTCATCCTGGTGCTGCACGGTGTGCTGGCCTTTGCCCGCATGACGGCGACGCTGCTGTCGGGACCCGAGCCCGGGCCGTTGCGCCTGGATTTCCCGATGGCGGTGTTCGAAGGCATGCTGTTTTTCATCGGCATGTCCTTTGCCGTCCTGATGATGGTGGGAGCCCGCTCCGAGCGCCGTTACCGCCATGCGGCCCTGCACGATGCCCTGACCGACCTGGCCAATCGGCGCGCACTGTACGAGCAGGGCGGCGACATGCTGCGCGAAACCCTGGCCCAGGGGCGGAGCGTCGCGCTGCTGATGTGCGACCTGGACCGCTTCAAGCGGATCAACGACGATTGCGGGCACGAGGCCGGCGATCGGGTGCTGGCCGCTTTCGCCGGGGTGCTGCGCCGCGTCGTGCGCAAGGATGACCTGTGCGCGCGCATCGGTGGCGAGGAATTCGTGGTCCTGGCGCCGGACATGGATGCCGAGGGCGCCCTGAGCCTGGCGGAACGGATCCGCGAACAGCTGCGGCAATGCGATTGCCGGGTGTGCGAACCCCTGAGCGTGAGCATCGGCATCGTCTGCGCGCCGCAGGGTGGCGACGATCTGGGCGGGCTGCTGGCCCGGGCGGACCGGGCCATGTACCGGGCCAAGGAAGCGGGCCGCAATTGCGTCCGCCTGTGGACCGGAGATCCGCGGGATGGCGGCTCAGCCGCCGTAGCCGGGGACGGCGGCGGGCGTGCGGGCCAGCATCCAGTCGATGCCTGATTCACCGTGGGCCTGCAGCCAGTCGTTTGCCTGGCGGAAATGGCCGCAGCCGATGAAGGGGCGTGGCGGCCGCAGTGCGGACAAGGGCGATGGATGATTGGCGGCCAGGACTTCGACCGGGCCGGCCGGCGGCTGCATGTCCAGCAGCGCGCGCCGCGCCTGGGCATGCGAGCCCCAGAGCATCAGGACCTTGGGGCGGGCCTCGCGCAGCACCCGCATGATCAGCGCATCGGTGATGTGTTCCCAGCCTTTCCTGGCGTGCGAGGCCGGCTGGTGCGCCTCGACGGTGAGCGATGTGTTCAGCAGCAGCACGCCCTGGCGTGCCCAGCGCACCAGGCTGTTGCGCGGCGGCGTTTCGGGTTCGCCATATTCCAGGGTCAGTTCCTTGAACATATTGCGCAGGCTGGGCGGCGTGGGGCAGAAATCCGGCACCGAGAACGCCAGGCCCTGGGCCTGGTTCGGTCCGTGGTAGGGATCCTGGCCGACGATCACCACCTTGACCTCGTCCGGCGGGATTTCGACCAGGGCGCGGAAGGGCCGCAGGGGAAAGATGCAGGCCCCGGCGGCCAGCCGTTCGGCCAGCATCGCGTCGAGACGGCCCAGGATGCCCTGCAGGTGGGGGGCTTCCAGCGTGGATTTCCAGGCGGGCGGCAGGGCATCGATCTGGGCCCGCAGGGAACCCTGGAATGCGTTGAGCACTTCGGTATCGGATGGAAGAGGCATCGTCGTTTGTCGGGATCGGAAGTTCGGGAAACGGGGAAGATCGCCGGGCCGTGTGGCGGGTCCGTGGTCAGCAAGGACAGGTCCGGATCAGTGTAGCCAGGCGCTCGGGCAGGCGGGGATCGTCCATCTGCGACACATTGAAGCGCATCATGTGCCCGGCCGTCTGCGCCAGGCTGAAGACGTTCCCGGGCGCCAGCATCAGGCCCTGCTGCAGGCCCGCCTGCGCCAGGCGCGCGCCATCGATGCCGTCCGGCAGCCGGCACCACAGGAACATGCCGTCCTCGGGTTCATGCCAGGGCTGCAGGCCCAGGGCGCACAGCAGCCGGATCGCGCGCGGCATGGCCTGGGCCAGGCGGCTGCGCAGCAGACGCGTGTGCTGCTGCCAGGCGCCGTCGCGCAGCAGGCGGGCGATCACCGCCTGCGTCAGGCCGGCGCCCGAGAACGTCGTGGCGGTGCGCAGGTCGGCCAGCGCGTCCAGCCAGTCCTCGCGCACGATCAGGTAGCCGCAGCGCAGGCTGGCCGACAGGGTCTTGGAAAAACTGCCGACCTGCACGACCCGGTCGCTGCGGTCTCCGGATGCGAGCCGGGCCGATGGCCTGGATTCGAGATCGCCGAAGATGTCGTCCTCGATCAGGATCAGGTCGTGGGCTTCGGCCAGCGCATGGATGCGTTCCGCCTTGGCGGCCGACAGCCGCGCGCCCGTCGGGTTGTGCGGTCCGGCGTTGCTGAGATAGAGGCGCGGGCGGTATTCCTCGAGCGCGGCCTCGAAGCGGTCCATGTCGGGGCCGTCGGGCGCGTGGGGCACCCCGATGATGCGGACGCGGTGAGCGCGCAGCAGCGCCAGGAAATTGAAATAGCAGGGGTCGTCGACCAGCACGGCATCGCCGGGTTCGATCAGGAAACGGCACAGGAGGTCCACGGCCTGGGTGCCTGAATCGGTCAGCAGGATGTGGCGCGGGTCGGCCGCCAGGCCGCGCGTGCCCAGGTGCTGGGCAATCTGGGTGCGCAGGGCCGGCAGCCCCAGGGCGGGCGCGTAGTCCGTCAGCGGCGCTTCGGGATCGCGCGCGACCTGGCGCAGTGCGCGGCGGATGGCATCCCGGGGCATCCAGTCTTCCGGCAGCCAGCCGCAGCCGGGTTTCAGCGCCTGGGCGCCCAGGTCCAGCGACTGCCGGGACACCCACAGGGGGTCGATCTGGCGGTCCAGGCGCGGCCCGATCTCGGACAGCGCCAGGGGCGCCAGCGGGCCGGCGACATAGAAGCCGGCGCCGGCGCGGGCGCGGATGACGCCTTCGGACTCCAGGCGCTCGTAGGCCTCGACGACGGTGGACTTGGAGACGCCGTGCTGCCGCGCCATGCCCCGCAGGGACGGCAGGCGCGAACCGGGCGGCCATTCGCGGGCAGCGATGCGCTGGCGCACGAATTGCATGATGCCGGCGGTGCGGCCCGGTGCGGGTGAATACGGGATGTCCATGGGTGGTGAACCGGCCCGCCGCGCAGGCGGTTGGGTCCGGATGGATCAGTACAGTTCGTTGATACTGTACTGCACTGTATCTGGATTCTGCCCTGGCGGCAAGGCATGCTGGAGGCCGTACCCATCTTCCGCACCTGACTCTAGGAAGCACGCATGAACACCACCACGCGCGGCTGGATCAACGGCATGATCGGCGTTGCGATCTTCAGCGGATCGTTGCCGGCGACCCGGCTGGCCGTCCTGGGGCTCGACCCCCTGTTCGTCACGGCGGCGCGCGCCGCCCTGGCCGGTTTGCTGGCGCTGGCTGCGCTGGTCTGGATGCGCAGCCCCCGGCCCGGCCTTGCCGACCTGCGCACCCTGCTGCTGGTGGCTTTCGGGGTGGTGCTCGGTTTTCCCCTGTTTTCCGCGCTGGCCCTGCGCACCATCACCTCGGCGCATTCCCTGGTCTTCATCGGTCTGCTGCCGCTGGCGACCGCGATCTTCGGCACCTGGCTGGGCGGCGAGCGGCCTTCCCGCGCATTCTGGATGTTCGCCGTGCTGGGCGCGGCCGCCGTGGCCGGGTTCGCGTTCAGCCGGGACGGTTCGGGCTCGCTGGGGGCCGATGCCCTGATGATGGCGGCCATCGTCACCTGCGGCTACGGCTACGCCGAAGGCGGCCGCCTGTCGCGCCGCCTGGGCGGCTGGCAGGTCATCTGCTGGGTGCTGGTGCTGTCGCTGCCGGTCAGCCTGCCGTTGTCCGTGATCCTGCGCCCGGCCGCGTGGGCCGGCATCCCCGCATCCGCCTGGGGCGGGCTGGCCTACGTGGCGGTCTTCAGCATGCTGGTGGGATTCGTCTTCTGGTACCGGGGGTTGGCGCAGGGCGGCATCGCCGCCGTCGGCCAGTTGCAGCTGCTGCAGCCGTTCATGGGCCTGATGCTGGCTGCCTGGCTGCTGGGCGAGCCCGTCACGCCGGTCATGCTGCTGGTCACTGTCTTTGTCGTGGCCTGCGTGGCGGGGGCGAAATACACCGCAGCGGCACCCGCGGCCGCCTCGCAGGCCGCACGCTGACGGGCCGCGTGCCCGCGAGCGCCGGTCGGTGTCTATTCGGCCGTGTCGGCCTTCAGGGTGGCCACGAAACGCTGTGTACGCGGATCTTGCGGATTCCGGAACAGGTCGGCGGACGAACCGGCCTCGATGACCTCGCCATCCTGCAGGAACACGGTCTGGCGGGCGATCTGCGCCGCCAGGCGCAGGTCGTGGGTGGCCATCAGCATGGTCATCCCTTCGGCGGCCAGGTTGCCCAGGACGGCAACCACTTCCGCGGCCAGGCCCGGATCCAGGGCCGATGTGGGCTCGTCGCACAGCAGCACGCGCGGTTCGGGCGCAAGCGCCCGGGCGATGGCCACGCGCTGCTGCTGGCCGCCCGACAGGCTGGACGGCCAGGCATCGGCCTTTTCGCGCAGGCCGACCTTGTCCAGCAATTCCAGGGCGCGGTTGCGGGCACGGTCCCGGTGCCAGCCCTTGACCGTCACCAGTCCTTCCATCACGTTCTGCACGGCGGTCTGGTGGGGAAACAGCTGGAAGTTCTGGAACACCATGCCGGTCTGCTGGCGGATGCGCTGCACCGCCGGCCGGGGCGGATGGCGCCCGGGCTGGAATTCCAGGGTTTCCTCGCCCAGCGTCAGCCGGCCCGTATCGGGCGCGTCCAGCAGGTTCACGCAGCGCAACAGGGTGCTCTTGCCGCTGCCAGACGGACCGATCAGGGCGGTTACCTGGCCCTCGGGGACGGCGAGGTCGACGCCGTGCAGCACCTCGTGCCCGGCAAAGGACTTGCGGATACCGCGCAGTTCGATCATCGCTGTCCCTCGGTGAAGACGGCATGCTGGCCGAAATGGCGTTCCAGGCGGGTCTGGGCCGCCGACAGGAAGGAACAGAGCACCAGGTAGATCAGGGCGGCCTCCACGTACAGGATCAGCGGTTCATAGGTCACGGAAGCGATGCGCTGCGCCGCCTGGAAGATTTCCGGCACGGTGATCACGGCGGCCAGGGATGTGTCCTTCACCAGGGAGATGAAGGAATTGGCCAGCGGCGGCACGGCCACGCGCGCGGCCTGGGGCAGCACCGTGCGCCGCAGCGCCTGGGCGCGCGTCATGCTCAGCGAATAGGCGGCGTCCCACTGGCCCTTGGGGATGGCCTCGATGGCGCTGCGGATGACCTCGGCGTTGTAGGCGCCCACGTTCAGCGAGAAGCCGATCAGGGCGGCGGGCAATGGGTCCAGCACGAAGCCGACACTGGGCAGGCCGTAGAAGATCACGAACAGCTGCACCAGCAGCGGTGTGCCGCGGATCAGCCAGACGTAGAAACGGACCAGCGCCACCAGCGGCGGCGGTCCGAACAGCCGCGCGATCGCGGTCAGGAATGCCAGCAGCAGCCCGGCCGCGAAGGACAGGAGCGCCAGTGGCACGGTGAATTTGATCCCTCCGACCAGCAGCGGCCAGAGGGAGTCCATCATCAAGCGTAGCCAGTCCGGCACGGTCGGGTCTCCTGCGGATCGTGTCGCGGGGAAAGCGGAACTGTCTTACTTGACCTGGGCGGACAGGTCTTCGCCGAAATAGCGTTCGGAGATCTGCTTGTAGGTGCCGTCGGTGCGCAGGGTGTCCAGCGCCTTGTCGATGGCGGCCTTCAGGGCCGGCTGGTTCTTGCGCATCAGCACGCCCGACTGGCCGAATTCGGCGCTGTTGTCGGTGGCGACGACCTTGACCTTGGCATTGGGCTGCTGCTTCTTGAAGTCCAGGAACGACAGCTGGTCATTGACGGTCGCATCCACGCGGCCGGAGGTCAGCAGGGCGATGGCGTCGTTGAAGCCTTGCACCGGCACGACTTCCGCACCGCTGCGCTGCGCGAGCTTGCCGAAATTGCTGGTGATGGTGTTGGCCGAACGCTTGCCCTTCAGGTCGGCGAACGAGTGGATCGTGTCGTTGTCGTCGCGCACGATCAGTGCGGCTGCCGAGGCGATGTAGGGCTTGGAGAAATCGAACTTGGCCTGGCGTTCGGCGTTGATGCCGACCTGGTTGATGACCACGTCGTAGCGATTCACATCCAGACCGGCGATCAGGCCGTCCCACTTGCCTTCCACGAATTCCGCCTTGACGCCCAGCTGCTTGGCGATCGCCCGGGCGATATCCACGTCGAAGCCGACCAGTCGGTTGTCCTTCGTGTCGTGGTAGGAAAAGGGCGCATAGGTGCCTTCGGTGCCGATGCGCAGGACGCCGGCTTTCTGGATGGCGGCGAGATCGTCGCTGGCCGCCTGGGCAGCCGGCGCAGCCGACAGCAGGGGGATCAGAGAGGCAAACAGCAGTGCGGAGAGTGTTTTCTTCATGATGGACAGGTGAGATTCAATTAATTCAAGGGGTTATATGAACGCCGCGTTTTATTGTTTTTCATTCTAATGAGATGTCCTTCAGGCCGCAAAGGTTTTCAACCTATCTGCATATCGCCTCCGGAAATATAGATTCTCACCGGACCGGTTCCGAGGCGAGGCCGGCGCCAGCAGCCGCTCGCACGGCTTGACTGGCGTCAACCATGGCAAGCGGCATGCCGCCTTAGAATGCTGTCCATGCGACATGCGGGCAAGCGTACACGCGGATGCATCTTCATCCACTGGCTTCTTGTCCTGGGGCTCTGGCTTCAGGTCGTCGGGCCCGTGTTCGCCGGCATTCCGTCGCCCGATCCCCTGCGGGGCGTGCAGGTCGTGGCCTGCACGCCGGCCGGCATGGTGGTCATGGACCTGTCGGCCGATCCGGACGATACCGACGGTTCCGGTACCTCGCGCATGCTCCGGACGGGCCATTGCCCGCTGTGCGCCACCCATCCCGTTCCTCCTGCGGTCGACATGGCCGGCACTCCCGTGCCGGTCGCGCCCCGGGTCCGCCTCGCGGCAGGGTTCGACGAAACTCCCTGCGCCGCCCGGATTGCCGGCACCTGGGAATGGCCGCCCGCGCGCTGTCCTCCTTCTCGTTCGTGCTGAAACCCTGATTTTTGCCGCCGGCCCGCCCCAAGGCAAAACGGCCCCTTGTGGGCAGCAAGCCGAAGGCGCGGCGTGGGGGCACATTCTTGTTTTCAGGGCCACCCTGGCCTGGCGTGCCGTCGGCATGCGGGTCGTGGGCGGCCCTGGATGTTCTTCAGCCTTTTCACGATCGAGACTTTGATGAAGAAGGAAACGATTTGGGTTGCCGGGATTCCGGCTGCCCTGGTGGCGCTCGGCCTGCCGCAGGCCGCGCTGTCCCAGCCCGTGCGGGCGCTGTCCCCCGTGGTCGTCACGGCGCCTGCCGCCGATGAACCCCTGGTGGTCCGTACCGATCCCAAGGCGCCGCGCCAGCCCGTGCCTGCCCATGACGGCGCGGATTTTCTCAAGAGCATTCCCGGGTTTTCCGTGATCCGCAAGGGCGGCACGGACGGCGATCCGGTGTTGCGCGGCTTTTCGGGGTCGCGCCTGGGCATTCTCCTGGACGGCCAGGAGATCTATGGCGGTTGCGGCGGGCGCATGGACCCGCCCACCGCCTACGTCTATCCCGAATCCTACGACCGCGTCACCGTCCTCAAGGGACCGCAGAGCGTGCGGTACGGTGCGGGCCAGTCGGCCGGCGTGGTGCTGTTCGAGCGCGATGTGAAGCGCATGGAGACCTTCGGCTGGAAAGCCGACGGCAGCCTGACGCTGGGCAGCTTCGGGCGCAACGACCAGATGGCCGACGTGCTGGTCGGCAATCCGCAGGCGTATGTGCGCGCCGGCGGCACCCGTGCCCAGGCCGGCGACTACCGGGATGGCGACGGCAACCGCGTGCATTCCGAATACCTGCGCTGGAGCAGCCATGCCGCCGTCGGCCTGACGCCGGACGACAAGACGCGCATCGAACTGTCCGCCGCGCTCAGCGACGGCCGCGCGGCCTATGCCGACCGCAGCATGGACGGCTCGAAGTTCAGGCGCGAGAACGTCTCGCTGATGTTCGAGCGCAAGCGCATGGGCGGCCTGGTGGACGCCATCGAGGGGCGGGTCTACTACAACTACGTGGACCACGTGATGGACAACTACACCCTGCGCGACGTGCCGTCGGGCAAGATGAACCCGTATATGGCCGGCAATCCCGATCGCCGCACCACGGGCGGCCGGCTGAGCGCTACGCTGCGGCCGGCCGAGTCGTGGGAACTGGTCGTCGGCGCCGATGCGAAGCAGGACGTGCACCGCGGCCGGGGCAGCGGCATGCAGGCATCGGCCGATGCCGCCGACGCCGCCTTCCTGGCGGCACCCCGGGTCGAGGACATGCGCTTCGAGCAGCATGGCGTCTTCGGCGAAAGCACCTGGTTCCTGACCGGGGCGGATCGCGTGGTCGGCGGGCTGCGTGTGGACTGGGTCGAGGCGCGCGACAAGCGGGCTCCCGGCAAGTCGGCCACTGCGGGGCGCGACAACGACCGTACCCTGACCAGCGGCTTCCTGCGCTATGAGCGGGACTATGGCGACAACAGCACCTGGTATGCTGGCGTGGGCCATTCCGAGCGGTTCCCCGATTACTGGGAGCTGATGAAGGGCAGCCCGGACGGCTCCAACAGCGCCTTCCTGTCCACCAGGCCGGAAAAGCTCAACCAGCTGGATATCGGCACGAACTGGCGCAGCGGGCCCTTCGCGCTGTCGGCCTCGGCCTTCTACAGCCGGGTCGACGACTACATCCTCATCGACTGGAATCGCAGCCAGACCCGCAACGTCGACGCGGAAGTCGTGGGCGGCGAACTGGATGCCTCGTGGCAGTTCCATCCGGCCTGGCAGGGGGTGGCCAGCCTGTCGTACGTGCATGGCCGGAATCGCACGGACGACACGGCGCTGGCCCAGCAGCCGCCCCTGGAAGTCCGCCTCGGGCTGAACTATGCCCAGGGGCCTTATTCCGCGGGCATGCTGTGGCGCCTGGTGGCTGCGCAGGACCGCTACGACAAGGGCATGGGCGGCATTGCCGGCAAGGATCTCGGCCCCACCGGCGGCTTCGGCGTGCTGTCGTTCAATGCCGGCTGGCGGCCCAGCAAGACCGTGCTGCTGACCGCCGGCGTGGACAACGTCCTGAACAAGACCTACGCCGAACACCTGTCGAAGTCGGGCGCTGACATTCCCGGCAGTGCGTCGTTCCTGAACACCCGGATCAACGAACCGGGCCGGGTCTTCTGGCTGAAGGCGCAGATCGCGCTGGACTGACCGCCGTAGCCGGCGGGAAGAGCGGCCCGTACGGGCCGCTCGAATGTTCAACCGTGCGCGTGCGGGTGGCGCATGACGGGCATCCGGGACAGCGGGTAGTACAGCCCCGCGCCGATGGCCACGCCGAAGAACCAGCCGTACGTGCCCCACCAGGGCGGGAACCAGTCGGTCAGGTGCGGCAGGATGCTGCAGAACAGGCCGCCGATGATCGTGGCGATCAGCGCGGCAAGGTTCCAGCCCCTGTGGTACTGGTAGGCGCCGTCCTCGCGGTACAGATCGGCGACCTGGATCTGGCCCTTGGCGATCAGGTAGTAGTCCACCAGGATGATGCCCAGCAGCGGCCCCATGATGGCGCCGATGGCGTTCACGAAGACGGCAGCGTTGCCCTCCCAGGGCGCGAAGGGGTACAGGCACAGGGCGATCACCGCCGTGATGTAGCCGCCGCCCTTGAAGCTGATCTTGTGCGGGAAGGCATTGGAAATGTCGAAGGCCGGCGACACGAAGTTGGCGACGACATTGATGCCCAGGGTGGCCACGGCGAAGGTCAGGGCGGCCAGCAGCGCAAGGAACCAGCTGTCGAACTTGGCGGAGATCTGCTCGGGGTGCAGGAGGACTTCGCCATAGACCTGGTAGGCGGCGATCGTGGTCACGCCGGCGACCAGCGAGAACAGGATCAGGTTGACGGGCAGGCCCCAGAGATTGCCCTTGCGCACCACGGCCTTGCTGGGCGCATAGCGGGAAAAGTCGCAGAAGTTCAGGTACAGCGCGGCGAAATAAGTGATCCAGGTGGCGCCGACCGCCATCAGTGCCGAGACGGAGCCGGGTTCGCCCGACACCCCGGCATCGCGGGTCTTTTCCAGCAGCAGATCGGGCGCGATGCCATGGTCCAGGGAAAACCCGCCGGCCTTGACCACCAGGCCGATGGCCAGCACCAGCATGGCGATCCAGACGGCCGGGCCGGCCCAGTCCTGGAATTTGCGCACGGTCTCCATGCCGTTCTGGATGATCAGAAGCTGCAGCGCCCAGACGACCACGAAGCAGATGACGTCCAGCGTCGAGTGGCCCAGCATGTGCGAGGTCTGGTGGAATTCCAGCAGCGCCTCGTTGCGGGTCAGCAGTGCGACGATGGCCCACGAGGCCGCGGCTGTCTGTGCACCGTACCAGAAGCAGGCCACCACCGCGCGCACCAGGGCGGGCAGGTTGGCGCCCCAGACGCCGAACGAGGCCCGCGCCAGGACGGGATAGGGCACGCCCGTCTTCACGCCCGCGTAGCCGATCAGGTTCATGATCGCGAAGATCACCAGCGAGCTCAGGCCGATCGCGATCAGGAAGTTGGTGAAGCTGCCGCACAGCAGGAACAGGCTGGCCGCCAGGTAGTATCCCCAGAGGCTGTGGACATCGGATGTCCAGACATTGAAGATGCTGAAGGCACCCCAGGCGCGCTCCCGGGCGGGCGCCAGGTCCTCGTTGTACAGGCCGCGTGTTGCGTTTTCCATTCCCTTGTCTCCAGACGGTGGATCATCGGTCCCTGTAGTCGGTTTCGTTCCGAAGGGATTTCTTTGAGATTTCATCTGACATGTTTCGTTATATGCAAGATGATATTTTGCGTATAATAAATCGCATATGACGAGAAAAAACATAGGAATAACCCTGTCATGAGCAAGAAGCACCCAGGCGAAATGCTGTTGGCCGACCAGGCTTTCATGGCTTTGCGGGATCTGCTGCTGCGGGGCGAAGTCCGGGCCGGGCAACTGGTTTCGATCGCGGAACTGGTGGAAAAGACCGGCCTTCCGCTGGCGCCCGTGCGCGAGGCGGTGAAACACGCCGAGTCCACAGGCCTGGTGCGGATCCTGCCCAAGCGCGGGGTGCTGGTCATCGAGCCGACGCCGGACACGATCCAGTCCTGTTTCCACCTGCGTTGCATGCTTGATCAGGAAGGCGCCCGGATACTGGCCGCCCGGCTGGGAGAAGCGCCGATGCAGGCCCTGCGCGAAGAGCACGCCGCCGTCCGGGACCAGGCATCCGAAGGCATCACGCCGGAACTCCAGCAGTGGGCCATGGCGGTCGACTGGAAGCTGCACCTGGCCCTGTCCTCGGCGTTGGTCAATCCGCTGGCGGCCAGGGTCTACGCCAGCAACTACGACTGCATCACCGTGCTGCAGCAGTCGCGCCGGCTGCTGCCCGAGCGCATCATTCCCGCCATGGACGAGCATCTGCGGATCATCGATGCCGTGCTGGCGGGGCACGAGGAAGACGCCATGCGGGCGGTGCGCGCCCATCTGGCGGGCACCCTGCGCTGGTGGGGCATCGGTCTGTACGAAGAAATCTGATCCCGCCGCAGCCGCGCCGCCGGAACGGGACGCTTCCGGGCGCGGCCCCCGCCGTTGCAGCGGATGCGCGCGCCCGGGACGGGTCGCCGCCCGGGCCTAGTCGCCGAGGCGTTCCCAGATTGTCAGTTCGGACAGCGTGTGCTGGAACTTGCGCCGCGTTTCCCGGATGACGAACGGCACGTCGGCAGGGCCGTCCAGCAGGCGGAAATGCGGCGCCAGGCGGTCCTTCAGGCCATCCAGCGTGGTGTAGTTTTCCGCGTCCTTCTTGAATCCGCCCAGCCATGCCGCGCGCGGCGTGTGCTCTTCGAGCCAGGTATAGGGCGAGGCGATCACCAGCAAGCCGCCCGGGACGATGCGCTCGTGGATCTGGTCCAGGAAGCGCGCCGGGTCGTACAGGCGGTCGATCAGGTTGGCGGCCAGGACCAGGTCATAGTCCGTGAGTTGCGGCTTCAGGTTGCAGGCATCGCCCTGGAAGAATTCCACCCGGTCGATCGTGTCGAGCAGGCCCAGTTCGGCCAGCGTCCGGCTCTTGTAGGACACCAGCTCGCCTTCGTCGGCCAGGGTGTAGCGCAGCTGGCCGCTCTGGATCAGCTGCACGCCCTGGTTGATGAAGCGGGCCGAGAAATCCACCCCCGTGACGTGCTCGAAGACCCGGGCCAGCTCGAAGGTGGCCCGCCCCGATGCGCAACCCAGGTCCAGGGCGCGGCGGCGCGGGCGATCGCCCAGGGCCGCGATGGCCCGCTGCGCCAGCGTCTGCGGGAAATTGGGCACGCCGAAATACGAATCGCCGTAGTGGAATTCGGCGTATTCGGACATCAGCTTGTCGGTTTCGTAATAGGCGGCCGGCGCCTCGGCGGGCGCGTGGGACACGACGTAGCGGAAGCCCGCATGCTGGAAGAAGTGGCGCCGGAAGGCATACCGTGAGGCGCGCACGGCCTCGTTGCCGCAGGAAATCCAGGAGCCCCCCTTGATCAGGTTGTGGCGCCCGTCGAAGGTCGGCGTGGTGAAATCGTCGTAGATCGGGTGGACGTCGAAGCCGTCGAACGGATAGGTGGGCGTTTCGGTCCATTGCCAGACATTGCCCACCACGTCGTACCAGTCGCCATGGCGCCAGGTGTCCACCGGGCACGACGAGGCGCCGTGGTCCAGGTGCAGATTGGCGGCACAGGGCTGGCCGTCGGGATCGCGCAGGCCGGCGGCGTCGTACAGCCGGTACCACTCGTCTTCGGTGGGCAGGCGCACGGGCTGGCCGGTCTCGGCCGCTTTCCAGTTGCAGAAGGCCTTGGCTTCCAGGTAGTTGACCTCGACCGGCCAGGACCAGGGCATGGGGATTTCCTCGGTCATGAGGCGCAGGAACCAGCCCTGGGTCTTCTTGACCCAGAAGGTGGGGTGTTCCGCCTGGCTGTAGGCCAGCCACTGGCGGCCCTCGTCGGTCCAGTCGCGGTGGTTGCGGTAGCCGCCCGCCTCGACGAAATCCAGGAATTCCCGGTTGCTGACCAGGTAGCGTCCGGCTTCGAAGGATTCGATCTCGGCGGTGTGGGTGCCGTATTCGTTGTCCCAGCCGTATTGCGGGTCGTCGAAGGCCTTGCCCACGCGCACCGTGCCGGCAGGCACGCGCACCAGGCCGTTTTCGGGCGCATCCGTGCCGGTGCGGGAAACAACGGGTGCCCATTCGGGCACCGAACGCACGTATTTCAGCGCGTGCTGGCGGATCAGGACGGAGGACGTTTCCAGGTGGATGCGCTCGTGCTCGACGCCCATGATGATGGCCCACCAGGGATTCTGCCAGTTGATCGGCGATTGCAGCGGCGCATGGTCGATCAGGTCCAGGACCAGGGCGCGCACGCGGCCGCGGTAGGCGCGGACTTCGGCCACGGAGGGCCAGTCGTAGTGGGCGTCGTCCAGGTCGTCCCAGCTCATTTCGTCCACCCCGACGGCGAAGATCGATTCCAGCCGGTGGTCCAGGCGCTGGTCGATCAGGCGCGTGAGCATCAGCTTGTTGACGAAGAAGGTCGCGGTGTGGCCGAAGTAGAAGATCAGCGGGTGGCGCAGGGAGATCGGCTTGATGAAATAGGCTTCGTCGCTGGCCAGGCACTGGAACAGGGACTCGTAGCGGTCGAACGTGTCCAGGAAATAGCGCCGCATGGAGGCGCGCAGGCGGTTCGTGTCCGGCTCTGCAAGGTTGGGCGTGCGCGTGAACAGGGCGCCGGGCGCGGTACCGGGTTCGGGAGAGGAAGGCTGTGGCGCGGCGGTCGTGTGCATCATCGGATTCCTGGCGGATTGGATACGGTCGTTGCCTGGCGGCGTGCGTGCGGAGAGACTATTTAGACTACCATGGCCGCGCGCCGGGCGAGGACGGCGGCATGAGCGCCATGGTGTCAGTAGCCATGGAAGGATTCATCGAGGATGTCTTCATCGGGAACGCCGGCCTCGGCCAGGCGCAGGCGGATTTCCTCGACCATGGCGGGCGTGCCGGTCACATGGCACAGGGGGGCGTCCAGCCCTTGCAGAGCCTGCCGCAGCATGGCCGCGTCGATCCGGCCGTGCAGCCCGTCCCAGCCGCTATCGGCCGGGCCGGTCAGGGTGGCCATCAGGCGCAGGCGCGGATGCCGTTGCGCCAGCGCGCGCAGTTCGTCCAGGAAGGCGGCCTGTTCCCGGGTGCGGTTGGAATACAGCAGCAGGAAGGGCCTGCCGGAATTCCGATGGGCGGCGTCGCGCAGCATGCTGATGCAGGGCGTGATGCCGATGCCCCCGGCCACCAGGACCAGCGGCCGGCTCTCGTCGGCCGGCGGGGTCAGCTTGCCGTAGGGTCCGCTGAAGCGCAATTCGGCGCCGGGTTGCAGTTGCGCCAGGGCCTGCTTGAATGCAGTGGCGCGGATGCGGGTGGCAATGCACAACTCGTCCTCGTGCGGGGCGCTGACCAGCGAAAAGGTATGCCGCAGGGCCGGCGCATCCGGTGCGTCCGACGGCAGAGTCAGCGCAATGGTCTGGCCGGGCTGGAACCGGAAGTCCCCGGGCTTGCGGAAATGCACCGCGACGGTGTCGCGTGCGATCGGGTCGATGCGCAGCAGGGCGCTGGGCCAAATGGCCATGATGTTCTCCTTGGATCGATCCCCTGCCGGCGGGATTTGATCCATAATCTGGTCGGAATGCCCGGCATGGGCTGGTCATTCCTTGGATGCGAAAAAACAATAATACGTTTCACATCTGTGTCAAGGAGACTGATCTGTCGGTGTGCGGCCGGATAGCCCTGGGAGCGCGCAGCAAGGCGGTGCCGCCGGGCGTGCGTGCCTGGTGGCAGCAGGCGTGCATTGCCGCGTTGATCGGCATGCTGCTGCTGTCCTTGCCGGGGGCATCGCGCGCCTTCGCGGCTGTGTCCGGCAATGCCTGCCCCACCCTGGATCTTGCCTTCGGGCAGCCCGACGTGCCGTCCCTGCCGCACCTGTGCTTCCTGCAGGACGAAACCCAGGCGCTCGGGCCGGACGACGTCCTGGCCGGCCGGCTGCCGATGGATCGCCGGGACGCAAGCGAGCTGGTGTTCCGGCACAACCAGTCTGCCTACTGGGTCTATGTGCCCTTGCGCAACCTCGAGCGTGCGCAGCGGGTCTGGTACCTGCAGCTCGACTACCCGTTGCTCGACGAGGTCGATGCCTGGGTCTACGACCTGGACACCGGTCCCGGGGCGGCACCGGTGCTGCTCGACATGGAGCGCATGGGGGATTCGCGCCCCTTCGACGCGCGGCCGGTGCGCCATCGGTTGTTCCTGCTGCCGCTCGAATTCGGGCCGCTGCAGTCGCTCGCGGTCGTCCTGCGGGTCCGCAGCAGCGGCGCGATCAACGTGCCCCTGTCCCTGCACTCGGGCGGCTCGGCCATCGGTTGGGCCCAGGATCAGGGCCTGAGCCAGGGCATGTTCCTGGGCGCGCTCGTCCTGCTGGCCCTGTTCAACGCCGCACTCTACCTGCGGCTGCGGATCCGCCAGCCCCTCTACAACGCGGCCTACATCGTCTGCGCCGGCCTGTTCCTGGCGTCCATGTCCGGCCTGTCCTTCCAGTATCTCTGGCCCGGCTGGCCCTGGCTGGCCAACCGCTCGGTGCCCCTGACCGAAACCCTGGCCATTCTCAGCCTGCTCTGGTTCACGCGGCATTTCCTCGGCATCGATCCCGACCGGTGGCCACGCCAGTCACGCTTGATCCGCCTGCTGGCCCGGGCAGGCGTGGCGCTGTTCGCGGCCAGCCTGTTCGTGCCCTATGCGCTCATCATCAAGATCGACACGGTCTATGCGCTGGCCTGCATGGTGGCGATGTTCGGCCTGGGCCTGCGCCACCTGCGCCGGGGCGAGCGCGCCGCCCGCTGGTACGTGCTGTCCTGGCTGGTGTTCTTCGCCGGTTACCTGGCCTACGGACTGGCGGCCTTTGGCTATATTCCCGGGTTCATGGCGCAGGAGCGCTGGATGCAGATCGCCCTGGGCAGCCAGATGTTCCTGCTGACCTACGCCGAAGTCATGCAGCTGCACGACCTGATGGACCGGGCGCTGGGCATCGAGGCCACGGCGCGCAGTTCCCTGCAGCACGAGGTCCGGGCTCGCACCGAAGACCTGCGCGCCGCCATGGGGGCGCTGGAACGGGCCAACCGGCAGCTGCGCGATCTGACCTTGCACGATCCCCTGACGGGCCTGCTCAACCGGCGCGGCCTGGACGAGGCGCTGGATCAGTTCGCCAAGTCCGGGGAGCCGGCCGCGCGCGGGGTGCTGGTCATCTTCGACCTGGACCATTTCAAGCGGGTCAACGATGTTCATGGGCATGATGCCGGCGATGCCGCGCTGCGCTGGGTCGCCGAGGTCCTGGTCAACCTGCTGCGGCGCCGTTCGGACGTGCTGGCGCGTTTCGGCGGCGAGGAGTTCGTGGCGCTGCTGGCGGCCACTTCGCTCGAAGATGCGCGCATCCTGGCCGGAAGCGTGCTGGATCATGTGCGGCGCCATCCCGTCGATCTCGGAGACGGCGTGACGATCCCGCTGACCCTGAGCGCCGGCGCAGCCGAATGGAGGCCGGGCGACACGCCCCAGTCGCTGTTCCGTCGCGCCGACGAGAATCTGTACCGCGCCAAGGCGTCCGGGCGGGACCGGCTGGTGGCCGACGGCGCCGCGGGCTAGCGTCGCGGCACCGCTTCCTCATTTCACGAGACCAGCACGACTTCGCCGACTTTTTTCCGCAGGGCCTCGAAGCCTTCCGTCTGCCGCGCCTGATGGTTGCAGAACAACCGGCCGATCCGTTCGGGCGGGCAGTAGGTTTCGCGGCTGGATGCGCCGATCTTGCTGTGGTCGGCCAGGATCCAGGTCTCGGCGGCGCCTTCCGACATGGCGCGGGCGATCAGCGCTTCGTCGTGCAGGAAGCTCGCGGCGCCCTGGCGGGCATTGACGGCCACCGGTGACAGCAGGGCGATGTCGGCATGGAAGGTCTGGATCTGCAGGATGGTCGAGGCGCCCGAGGTCGAGGACAGCGCGGTGTTCAGCACGCCCGGCAGGATGATGATCTGGTTGTCGGTGCTGCCGGGGTTTTCGGTGAAGCAGGCGGCCGCGCTCAGCGAGTTCGTGATCAGGGTCAGGCCGCTCAGCCGCGCCAGTTCGCGGGCCAGCAGGGTGGTGGTGCTGCCCGCGTCCATGAACAGGGTGACGGGAGGACGCAGCCGCTGGGCCGCGGCGCGCGCGATGGCCTGCTTGGCCGCGATGTGGATGGTGTTGCGCTTGTCGATGGGCGGCTCGTCGCTCAGGTAGACGGCGCCCCCGTGCACGCGCTGCAGCAGGCCCAGCGCTTCCAGCGCCAGGAAGTCGCGGCGCACCGTTTCCCGGGAAACGCCCAGCTCGCCGATCGCATCCTCGGTCGTGATGCGGCCGTGGCGCTGCAGCAGCATGCGGATTTTCTGGTGGCGCGCTTCGGACCACATGTCAGCTCGTTCCGGAGGAAAGATTGGGGCGGAAATAATAAACTAGCGTGCGCATCATCAGCATCGCGGCCGAGACGACCAGGATGATGATGGTGGAGAAGGCCGCGGCCTGGGATACGAAGCCCGCTTCGTTCAGGTGCATGACCGAGACGGCGGCGACGTTGAGCTGGGGCGTGACCAGGAAGATCACGGCCGACAGGGTCACCATCGAGCGCATGAACAGGAAGAAGAAGACCGCCAGCACGGTCGGCGCGATCACGGGCAGGATGGCGTCTCCCATGACGTGGCGCATCTTGCCGCCCAGGCAGGCGGCGGCTTCCTCCAGGGCCTGGGGCACCATGCGCATGCCGGTGGCCATCGTCAGGAAGCCCTGCGTATGGTAGTGGTAGAAATTGCACAGCGCGATCAGCAGCGCGCTGCCGTACAGCCAGTGAAGGGGATAGTGCGGGTCGTTGAAGGTGAAGATGTACGACAGGCCCAGCACCAGCCCCGGCACGCCCACGGGCAGGACCGACAGCAGGTAGATGGCCTGGGCCAGGCGGCCCTGCAGGCCGCGCACGCCGTAGGCCAGCAGGAACAGCAGCACGATGCCGATCAGGGCGGCCGCCACGGACACGTACAGCGAGGTCCAGATGGGCTGGTAGCCGCTGGCGATGTTCACTTTGAAGTTCGCCAGCGTCAGGGTCATGTCATAGGGCCATAGCTTGACGAAGCTGGCGAACACCACCACGGCGATGATCGCCCAGATGGCCGCCGCCGTGGCGTAGGTGACCAGGCCCAGCAGGACGTCGCGCCCGCGCGACGCGGCGGGGTCCAGCGGAATCCGGTTCTCGGAACTGCCGCCGAACTGCTTCTGGGATGCCACCCGCTCGATGTAGACCGACAGCAGGGCGGGCAGCAGCAGGATGATGCCGACGACCGAGCCCATGCCGAAGTTCTGCTGCCCGGATACCTGGCTGAAGATTTCCGTGGCCAGCACACGGTAGTCGCCGGCGATCACGGCGGCGTTGCCGAAGTCGGTGATCGTGATGGTGAAGACCACGAAGGCGGCGCTCAGCAGGCCGAACTTGCAGTTGGGCAGGGTGATGTCGAAGAACTGCTGCCGCGGGGTGGCGCCCATCACGGTCGCGGCGTCGTAGTAGCGGGCATCGGCGTTGCGCAGCGCCGCCTGGATGATCATGATGGCCTGCGGCAGGGTATAGAACACGTCGGAGATCAGCAGTCCCCAGTAGCCGTAGATGTTCTGCTCGATGCCGGTCCACTGGTAGAGCAGGCCATTGCGCCCCAGCAGGAACAGCAGGCCCAGGCCCTGCACCAGCGAGGGCGCCAGCAGGGGCAGCAGCAGGCTCAGGCGCACCCAGGGCTTGAGCCAGATGCGGCTGCGCTCGAGCGCGTAGGCGATGGGGAAACCCAGCAGGATGCAGACCAGGGTCGTGCTCAGGCTGATGGACAGGCTGTTGATGCCCGCCGTCACCAGCCCGGGCGTGGAAGGAATGGCTGCGTAGTTGTCCAGGCCCAGCGTGCCGTCCCACAGGACGAAGCTCTGCCAGAAGATCGTCAGCAGGGGGTAGCCGAAGAAAAGGATCAGCGCCAGGGTCGGAATGGCGACGCAGACCCGGGTCAGCCACTGCTCGGGGGTGCCCGTCAGGCGCGGATGGCGCAAGCCGGAAGCCGGAACCGCCGCGGAGGAATGAGGCATGGCGTCTCCTAGGCCGTGACCCAGCAGCCGTGCGCGGGATCGATGGTTGGCCGGACCCGGTCGCCTTCGCGGTATGCGGACGCCGCGTGCTGCTCGACGCGCAGGTCCATGTCGCCCCAGCGCAGCGTCATGCGGCACAGGTTTCCCAGGAAGGTCACCGCGCCGACCGTGGCCGGGCCATTGGCGTCGGCCGCCAGGCGGATGTGCTCCGGCCGCACGCACAACAGCCATCGGGACTCGTCCGCCGGCGGCGGGTGGGCGGCCAGCATCTCGGGCGCATGCCGGCGCGTCCAGTCGGCAGACAGCAGGTTGCTCAGGCCGATGAAGTCCGCGACGAAGCGGGTGCCGGGTTCGTGATAGAGCTGCCAGGGGGATCCGACCTGCTCGATGGCGCCGTTGTTCATGCAGACGATGGTGTCGGCCAGCATCAGGGCTTCTTCCTGATCGTGCGTCACCATGATGGTGGGGATCTTCAGGCGGCGCTGGACTTCGCGGATTTCGTGGCGCATTTCGTTGCGCACCCGCGCGTCCAGGGCTGAGAGCGGCTCGTCCAGCAGGATCAGGCGCGGGTTGACGGCCAGGGCCCGGGCCAGGGCCACGCGCTGTTGCTGGCCGCCCGAAAGCTGCCAGGGAAACCGCTCGGCCATGTCGGGGATGCGGATCAGCTGGAGCAGCTCGTCGACGCGGGCCGCGATCCGTGCGGGGGGCTCGCGCCGGATGCGCAGCCCGTAGCCGATGTTCTCGCGCACGGTCATGTTCGGGAACAACGAATAGGACTGGAAGACGATGCCGAAGTTGCGGCTGCGCGGCGGCATCTGCCCCAGGTCCTGTCCCGAGAACAGGATCTCGCCGCCATCGGCCTGCAGGAGTCCGGCGATGATTCTCAGCAGGGTCGTCTTGCCGCAGCCGCTGGGGCCCAGCAGGCAGACGAAATCGTGCGGTCCGACGCTCAGGCTGATGTCCTTGAGCGCCTGGAAACCGTCGAATGACTTGTGGACATGGGAGAGTTCCAGGCTCATGCGGGCTCCGGGGTGCGGCGGGCCGGCCGCGCAGGCGGCGCGGCCCGGGGCGGTCAGCGGGCGGTCATCTGCTGCCAGGTCTTGAGCGTTTCCGCACGGCCGGCGGCCGACTTCTCGAAGTCGATCGGGAACAGGACCTTGCCCACATCCTGCGGCAGGCCGGCCTTGATCAGCTGTTCGGAAGGCTCGACGCCGGGGATGGTGACGATTTCCTTGTATTTCTTGTACAGGGCGGCGGCCTCCGGCGACAGCGTCCAGTCGAGGAAGCGCTTGGCGTCGTCCGGGTTCCGGGTGCTCGACAGGATGCCCGAGGCTTCCAGCTCGTAGCCTTCCCAGTCGGACGGGATCACCATCTTGATCGGGAAGCCGGCCTCGATGGATTGCATGGCGGGGAAGGCGAAGGAAATGCCGATGGTGTATTCGCCGGTGCGCGCCATCTTGCAGGGCTTGGAGCCGGAACTGGTGTATTGGGCGATGTTCATGTTCAGGCGCTTGAGCAGGTCCCAGCCCTTTTCATCGCCCAGCCCTTGCAGGATGGCGGCGATCTGCAGCCAGCCCGTGCCCGAGGCGGCCGGATTGGGCATGACGAGCTCGTCCTTGTAGACCGGCTTGGTCAGGTCTTCCCAGGACGCCGGCATGGGCAGGTTCTTGGACTTGAGGCGCTCGGTGTTGACGCAGAAGGCCGCCATGTAGCCGGTGGCTGCGAACCAGGTGCCGTCCTTGCCGCGGTAGATGGGCGCCAGCTGCTTGGCGGCGGCCGGCTCGTATTGCATCAGGGCGCCGTGGATGCGGGGATCGAGCATGTTGGTGACGGCGAAGCCCCAGATCACGTCGGTGCGCGGGTTCTTGGCTTCGGCCAGCAGCCGCGCCGCCATGTCGCCGGTGGACAGGCGCAGCACGTGGAATTCGACGTCCGGCATGGCGGTTTTGGCGGCCGCCATGTATTCGGTGACCTCGTCGTCTTCCAGGGCGGTGTAGATGGTCAGTGGCTTGGCCTGGGCCGAGTGGATGAGGCCGGCGCCGGCAAGCGCGATCGCCGCCGCGAGGGCCCTTTGTGTGGAATGTCGCATGTGTGTCTCCTGCTGTCGTGGTGTAAGCCGGTCTGTGCCGGATCGGAAGGAGATTCGCGGCGGCTGCAGGGGTGGCGTATTGCGGCCGTGCCAACGAGCCGGGGCGCCTCGTGTTGTTATTTTGTGGAAATTTGCAAAATCATGCAAGAGTCATCAGAATACTTTTTCACCCGGCCTTCGCCGCCGGTCAACCGCCACGGGAGCCCGCGATGCCGATGACTCAGACCGTACCGCCCTGGACCGACGAGGTCCTCGATTTCGCCCAGGACCTGGCGGGCCAGGCGCGCGCCATGGCCCTGCGGTGGTTCCGCCATCGGCCCCGGGTCGAAACCAAGGCCGACGCCAGTCCCGTGACCGTGGCCGACCGCCAGGTCGAGGAATTCCTGCGCGCGGAAATCGGCCGCCGCTATCCCGACCACGGCCTGCTCGGCGAGGAATTCGGCATCCAGGATGGCGAGGCGCCGGTCGTGTGGTCGATCGACCCGATCGACGGCACTCGCAGCTTCATTACCGGCAATCCCCTGTGGGGCTGTCTGCTGGCCGTGCTGCACGAGCAGCGTCCCGTGTTCGGCATCATCGACGTGCCATGCACGGGGGAACGCTGGGTGGGGGTGCGCGGGCGCGGCAGCTGGCTCAACGGCGAACGCTGCCGCACGCGGACGGGGTCCAGGCTGCAGGACGCCATCCTCCAGACCACCTCGCCGGACCTGTTCGCCGGCGAGGATGCCCGCGCGTTCGAGCGCCTGAGTTCGGCGGTTCACCTGCGGCGTTTCGGCGGCGATTGCTATGCCTATGCCTTGCTGGCGAGCGGCACGGTCGATCTGGTGGCCGAGGCCGGCCTGATGCCCTATGACTATCTGGCGCTGGCGCCGGTGATCGAGGGCGCCGGCGGCGTCATCACCGATTGGCGGGGCGGGCCCCTGGGCCCCCGTTCCGACGGCCGGGTGCTCGCGGCGGCCAATGCCGATCTGCACCGCCAGGCCCTCCGGATCCTGGCGGCGGATGCCTGACGGCGCCTGCCGCCGGCGACCGGGCCGCATCACAGGATCTCCACGCCGGGACGCAGGCGCCTGAACGTCAGGTCGTGCAGGTCGGCCGTGTTCGCGCCGGGCGCCTTGACCATCAGGATTCCGTCGGCCAGGGCGGCGAAGTCGGCCCGGAAGTGGACCGAGCTTTTCAGCACCAGGATCCGGTAGTCCCGGGGATCGGCGCCCAGGTGCCTGAACATCGCCTGGTCGGCGGCCTGCTGCTTGCGGCTGGAAATCAGGATGTCCACGCCGTCCCGGCGTACGCGGACCATGGAACCCAGGTCCATGCGGCAGCCCAGGTAGAACGGACCCGTGCCGACGAAGCGGCCATCGCCCAGTGACAGGATCTCGAACGGCCCCGGCACCGGTTCTTCTCCGGGAAAGCCGCGCCCTCCCAGGGGCCGGTCGATGCGTGCGCCCACGCCCAGGGTATGCGCTTCGCGCGCAAAGGCCGCGTCGCACAGGACAGCCACGCAGGCCTGCCCGATGCCTCGGTCCAGCAGCGCGCGCAGCGTGCCGGTGGTGTCGCCGGATCCGCCGCCGCCCGGATTGTCCTGGGTGTCGGCCAGGATGTAGCGCCCCGGCCTCCGGTGTGCCAGCGCGTCCAGGGCTTCGCCGGGGGCGTACAACCGCCCCGTGAACGAGCGCCGCCGCGCCTCGACTTCCGCCGCCAGCGTCCGGACGGCTTGGTCGGCCTGCTCGAGATTCCGGGCGTAGGCCAGGACGCTGGGCCCGGATTCGGGTGTGTCCGACAGGGGAAAGCCGGGGATGAACTGCACTTCGGGGCAGTCGTCCGTTTCGAGAGCGCCCGCGGCAGCCATCAGGACCCCGGCCGGCTCACCGTCCAGCGTGCACTGCCAGGGCATGGACACCAGGAAATCCAGCTTGCGCCAGGCGGCAAAAAAGGTCTCGCCGGCCAGAAGGCGCTGCATCATCCGTGCCGCTCGCTGCCCGGTTTCGGCCATGTCCACGTGGGGATAGCTGCGATAGGCGACCATGGCCTGGGTCCGGTCCACCATGGCCTGGGTGACGATGGCGTGGAAATCCAGCGCGGCCACGTAGGGCAGCGCCGGCCCGGTCACGCCGCGCAGGCGCCGCAGCAGTTCGCCCTCGGCGTCGTCCAGGCTCTGGGTGACCATCGAACCGTGCAGGTCCAGGAACAGGCCGTCCAGGGCCTGGCCGCGCAGGCGCGTTTCGATGCGGGCGGCGATGGCCTCGAAGGCTGCGTCCGCGACCGGGCCCGAGGGGTTGGCCGAACACCAGAGCAGCGGGACGATTTCGTGCCCGGCCGCCCGCATGGCGGCGATGAAGCCGCTGACCGCCAGGTTCATGTCCCGTGTCGCTTCGATGATCGCGTCGCCTTCGGTCAGGCCCGGCCAGGCATCGGCCTCCTCGAAGCGGTCCAGCCCCGTGACGTCCGGGGCGAAGGTATTGGTTTCGTGCAGGAAGCCGAGCACGCCGATCCGGGCCATGGCGATGTCCTTGAGTCGGGGGTTCCGGATGCGCGGGGGCGGCGCTACAAAGTGCCGTCGATCGCGTCGCGCAGTATCCGGTCGTATTCCTGCGCTGTATAGGGAATCGGGTTGGTGGCGGCCGAGCCGTCCTTCACGGCGAGTTCACCGACCCGGCCCACCGCGTCGCCCGGGATGCCGATGGCGGACAGGGCATGCGGGATGCCGATGGCTTCGCGCAGGGCCAGCACCCAGTCCAGCACTGCGCCGAAGCCGGGCCGGGGCAGGTCGAGATAACGCGCCAGGCGCGTCATCGTGCCGGTGATCGCCGGCTCGTTCGCCTTCAGGACATACGGCATGAGAATGGCGTTCAGCGTCCCGTGATGGGCGTCATAGAGCGCGCCCAGCGGGTGGGCCAGGGCGTGCATGGCGCCCAGCCCCTTCTGGAATGCGGTGGCGCCCATGCTGGAGGCAACCAGCATGCAGTGGCGGGCCTCCAGATCCGTGCCGTCGTCGACCGCGCGTTTCAGGTATTCGTGTACCAGGCGGCTGCCTTCCATGCCGATGCCCGTGGCCATCGGATGATGCACCGGCGAGCACAGGGCTTCGAGATTGTGCGACAGGGCGTCCATGCCGGTTGCGGCGGTCAGGCGGGGGGGCAGGGCCGTGGTCAGCTCGGCGTCCAGGATCACCAGGGCGGGCAGCATGCGGGCATGGAAGATGATGCGCTTGACGTGGGCGTTCTCGTCGGTGATCACCGATGCGCGGCCCACTTCGGAGCCCGTCCCGGCCGTCGTGGGCACGGCCACGACGGGCACCATGCCGGCGACATTGACGCGCTTGTAGTTGTCGCCGATGTCCTCGAAATCCCAGAGCGGGCGGGTCTGGCCGACCATCAGGGCGATGGCCTTGGCCGCGTCCAGCGCCGAGCCGCCGCCGAAGGCGATGACGCCGTCGTGGCCGCCCGCGTGGAAAGCCGCGACGCCGTCGTCCACGTTCTGGCCGGTGGGGTTGCCCTTGATGCGGGAAAACAGGCCGCAGGCCAGGCCCGCATCGCGGCAGGATTGCACGGCCCCGGCGATGATGGGCAGGGCGGCCAGGCCGGGGTCGGTGACCAGCAGGGGGCGATGCATGCCCAGGTCCTTGCACTGTTGCGGCAGTTCGCGGATCCGGCCCGGGCCGGCCTTGATGGCGGTGGGGTAGTTCCAGTTGGCGGTCAGTTCGGTCATGGTGATGCGCTCCTAGAGTGCGCGCAGGTGGTAGGACTTGACGCGCGTGAGCATGTGATAGCCGTAGATGGATAGTGAAATGCCGTGGCCGGTGTGCTTGACGCCGGTCCAGGCCAGGGCCGGGTCCAGGTAGTCGCAGCGGTTCATGAACACGGTCCCCGTCTCCAGCTGCTGCCCCAGGTGGCGGGCGGCATCCATGTCCCGGGTGAAGATCGCCGCCGTCAGGCCGTAGCGGCAGTCGTTCATCAGCGCCACCGCCTGTTCGTCGGACGCCACCGGCATGATCCCGACCACCGGGCCGAAGCACTCTTCGTTCATGACCGGCATCTCGTGGCTGACCTGCGTCAGGATGCTGGGCGCCAGGTAGGTGCTGCCGGGCAGCGCCATGGGAAAGCGTCCCGGGTCCACGCAGTCGCGCGCGCCCATGCCGATCGAGCGGGTCAGCGTGGCGCGGATTTCCTCGGCGGCCTTCAGCCGCACCACGGGCCCCAGGTTGATGTTGGGGTCCAGGGGGTTGCCCAGCCGGTATTGCTCTGCCAGGGCCACGGCCCGGTCCACGAAAGTCCGGTAGTGGGACTGGTGCACGTAGATCCGCTGGATGCCGCAGCATGACTGGCCGGAATTGAAGAAGGCGCCGTCCACCAGGGTTTCGACCGCCTGGTCCAGGTCGGCGTCCTCGCGCACGTAGGCGGGGTCGTTGCCGCCCAGTTCGAGTCCCCGGCCGATGAACCGGCCGGTGGCGGCCTCTTCCACCGCCGCGCCGCCGCGCACCGACCCCGTGAAGGCCACGTAGTCGACGGCTGGCGACTGGATCAGCGCGCGGATGGTGTCGTGTGTTGCATGGACATACTGGAACAGCCCTGCGGGCAGGCCCGCGTCGGCAAAGGCCTGGACCATCTGCTCGGCGCACAGGGGCGTCTGATCCGAGTGCTTGAGGATGACGGCGTTGCCGGCCGCAAGCGCGGGCACGATGCTGTTGACGGCGGTCAGCAGCGGGTAGTTCCATGGCGCGATGGTCAGCACGACGCCGACCGGCTCGCGCTCGATCGAGCGGTGCAGGTTGTCGCGCACCGGCAGGCCCAGCGGCGCCAGGGCTTCTTCGGCGATTGACAGCATGTAGCGGCCGCGCTCGGCGAAGCCGCGCAGTTCGCCCGGCGACTGGCTGATCGGCCGGCCCATCTGCTCGGTGATGGAGATGGCGAATGTTTCCGTGCGCGCCACGACCTGGTCGATGGCCTTTTCCAGCAGCGCCACGCGCGCGGACAGCGGTTGCTGCGCCCAGTCGCGCTGGGCCCGCCGTGCCGCCAGGGTGATGCGTTCCAGGTCGGCGGCGGTGGCGTGCGGCCGGCGCAGCAGTTCTTGCCCGTCGATGGGGCTGATCGTGATGAGTTCGCTCATGGTGGGGCGCCTGCTCGGCTCAGATGATTTCGAAATAGCGCTGGAGTTCCCAGTCGGTCACGTACTCGCGGAATTTGCGCTCTTCCCATTCGCGGGTGGACGCCAGGTGTTCCACGAACACGTCGCCGAACAGCTCCCGCGCGGCCTGCGACCGGCGCAGGCGCTGGGCGGCATCCCAGAGCGTGTGGGGAAACTTGATGTCGTCGGGGAACTGCTGCGCGTAGGCGTTGCCGGAAGTGAAGGCGGGCTCCAGTTCCTGCTCGATGCCCAGCAGTCCCGAACCCAGGGCCGCGGCCAGGGCGATGTACGGGTTGGCGTCGGCCGAGCCGATGCGCACCTCGATGCGCTGGGCCTTGGGGCTGCCCGGGATCACCCGCAGCGCCGTGGTCCGGTTCTCGATTCCCAGGCTGGCTTCCAGCGGTGCCCAGTATCCGGGCACCAGGCGGGTGTAGCTGTTGATGGTCTGCGCGTACATCGCCATGAATTCGGGCATGTAGTGCTGCAGGCCGGCGGCGAAATGCCGCTGCGTGCGACTCATGGTGTGCTCCGCCGCGGGGTCGTGGAAGACGTTCCTGCCGGTTTTGCGGTCCGCCAGCGACAAATGGATGTGGCCGCTCTGGCCGGAGCAGTGATGCGACCATTTGGCCATGAAGGTCGCCATCAGGCCCTGCTGTTCGGCCAGGGCCTTGGTGAATGTCTTGAACAGGAACCCCTTGTCGGCTGCCTGGCCGATGCGGTCCACGGCGATGGCGGCTTCCAGGACACCCGGCCCGGTCTCCGTGTGCAGGCTCTCGATCGGGATGTCCATGCGTTCGCACAGGTCCATCAGTTCTTCGTAGAAGTCCGCATGGACGGTGCTGCGCAGGACCGAATACCCGAAGTTGCCGGGCGTCCAGTTCCTCAGGTTGCGGTATTGCTTTTCGCGGACGGAATCGGGCGTCTCGTCGAACATGAAGAATTCGTATTCGAGCGCGGCGTAGGCATCGAAGCCCATGGCGGCGGCGCGGTCGATCACGCGATGCAGCAGGCGGCGCGGGCAGACGCCGGCCGCGGGGCCGTCGAGTTCCGCAATGAAGAACAGCATGTCCTCGCCCTGGGCGTTGCGCTCGAGCGGCAGGCGGCGGCAGGAACGCGGGTCGATGCGGGCGGGGGCGTCCGGGTAGGCGGTGTGCCAGCCGGTGAAGGCGGTGTTGTCGTAGAGCTCGTCGTTGGAATCCCAGCCCATCACGACATCGCAAAAGGCGAAGCCGTGCTTCAGCGAGCTGATGAACTTGTCCTTGCGCATGTACTTGCCGCGGATGACGCCGTCGATGTCGGATAGCCCCAGCTTGATGTGCGTTAGGCTGCTCTGCTCGACCAGCGCAATGGCCTCGTCTATGGTCTGGATGGATCGCTCTTGCATGATGCACCTTTGTGCCGTGTCGATGAACCGGGGGGCGTCGCACGGGCAGCCCCCCGGACCTGAAGATCGGAATCAGGCGAAACGGTACGGAGGGCCGGCCTTGGCCATGACTTCCGTGTATTGCTTCAGGATGCCGATGACCTTGGCATCGCGGGGGCTCTTCTGGGCGATTTCATCCCAGAACTTGTGGGCCTCGGTTTCCACCGCCTTCCATTCCGATTCGGGGATGGTGGTCAGTTCCAGTTTCCCGCCCTGGGTGCGGTAGTGGGCCTCGCCCCACCAGTACCAGTGCTGGCGGTAATAGTGCGAACTGTCCATGCACAGCTGGAACAGGGTCTTCAGGTGGTCGGGCACCGCATTCCACTTTTCCGTGTTGGCGATGTAGGAGCCCGCCCAGGCGCCCGATACGTTGTTGGTCAGGTAGTATTTGGTGACGTCCGCCCAGCCCACGGTATAGACCTCCGTGATGCCCGACCAGCAGACGCCGTCGAGCTCGCCGGTCTGCAGCGCGACCTGCACGTCCTCGTAGGGCAGGGTCACCGGCACGACCCCCAGGCGCGACAGGAAGCGCCCGCCGGTCGGAAAGGTATACAGCCGCAGTCCCTTCAGGTCCGCCAGCGATTTGATCGGCCGGGTCGTCGCCATGTTGCAGGGGTCCCAGGCGCCCGTGCCCAGCCAGGTGACGTTCTCGACTTCGCTGTAGGCTTCCTTCCAGATGTCGTTCAGGCCGTACCAGTGCCACAGGGCGGGCACGTCCAGGCTGTAGCGCGACGCCAGGGGGAAGTAGGCCGCGAAGATCGCGACGTCGACCGGCGCGGCCATGGAATCGTCGTCGCTCTGGGCGGCGTCGATGGTGCCTTTCTGGACGGCGCGAAAGAGCTCGCCCTGCGGGACGAGCTGGTCGGCCGTGTAGAGCTCGATCTCCATCTGGCCGTTGGCGGCCTGGTTGAAGGCGTCGATGGACGGCTTGATCACGTGGGCGGCCAGGGCCGGGCCGGCATAGGTCTGCAGCCGCCACTTGATGGGGGCCTGCGCGCGCACGACGGCGGGGGCCGCGATGGCGCCGGCGCCCAGGGCGGCGCCGCCGGCCAGCTTCAGGAATTCTCGTCTTTGCGTCATTGTCTCTGTCCTCCGGAGGGTAGGGGCAGCGCGCCGCGCCGTGCTGTCCCGCGTGATGACCCAGTGCTTCGCCGGCGTTTGCCTAGCGGGCGCGGTTGGAATAAAGATCGGGCAGCCACAGGGCGATATCGGGTATCCACATGATGATTGCCAGGGTGATGATCATCAGGATGGCAAAGGGCACGATCGACTTGTAGATGTCGACGATGGTGATTTCGGGGGGCGCCATCGCCCGCATCAGGAACAGGTTGTAGCCGAAGGGCGGGATGATGTAGGCCAGCTGGCAGGTGATGGTGTACAGGATGCCGAACCAGATCGGGCTGAAGCCGAGCGCCTTCACCAGCGGGATGTACAGCGGCGCCACGATGACCAGCATCGCGGTGTCGTCCAGGAACATGCCCAGCACGATGAAGGACAGCATCATGATGATCAGGATGGTCCAGCGATCGAAGCCTAGCTGGCTCAGGAACAGCTTCTCGATGGCCTTGATCGCGCCCAGCCCGTCGTAGACGGCGCCGAAACACAGGGCGGCCAGGATGATCCACATGAACATGCAGCTGACGCTGAGCGTCTGACGCAGGCAGGATTCCATGACCTGGCCGTTGAGCCTGCCCTTGAAGGCGGCGGCGATCGTGGCCAGGCCGGCGCCCAGCGCGGAAGTCTCCACCAGGCTGGTGACGCCCGACATGAAGCAGCCCATCATGATGGCGAAGATCAGGACCGGCAGGATGCCTTCGCGCAGCAGCCTCCACTTCTCGGGTTCTTCGGCCCTGCGTTCGTCTTCGGACAGCGGCGGCCCGAGCTTCGGGTTCATGCGGCAGCGGATGTAGATGTAGACCGTGAACAGCGCCGCCATCAGCAGTCCGGGCAGGATGCCGGCGATCCACAGCTGCAGCACCGGCTGGCGGGCGATCATGGCGTACAGCACCAGCACGATGCTGGGCGGGATCAGGATGCCCAGCGAGCTGCCGGCCTGGATGACGCCCGTGACCATGACCTTGTCGTAGCCGCGCTGCATCATCTGCGGCAGGGCGACACTGGCGCCGATGGCCATGCCGGCCACGCTCAGGCCGTTCATCGCCGAGATCAGCACCATCAGGCCGATGGTGCCGATCCCCAGGCCCCCGGGCAGGGGGCCCATCCAGACGTGGAACATGCGGTAGAGCTTGTCGGCCAGTCCCGACTCGGACAGCATGAAGCCCATGAACACGAACAGGGGCAGGGTCAGCAGGGCGAACCAGTTCAGCACCGTGAAGGTGGCATTGAACGGCATTTCGATGTCGTTGCCGCCCCACAGGAAATACGCCGCCGTGGCGCCGATGAAGCCGACGACCCCGTAGACGCGCTGCCCGGTGGTCATCAGCACCAGCAGCGATGAAAACATGGTCAGGGTGATCAGTTCGTGGCTCATTCGATGGGCTTCCCGATCGCGGTCGCCAGGTCCCGGAAGAACGTGGCCAGGGTCTGGAGCAGCATCATGAAGATGCCGAAGGTCATGATGATCTTGATGGGGGCCAGCGGTGGCGCCCAGGCGGTGTAGTTGCGCTGGTCGTTGACGAGCGCGTATTCGGTGCTGGATATCCCGCCCAGCAGCAGGAAGGCCAGGAAGACGATGACCAGCCAGATCGTGATGGCGTCCATGCAGGCCCGGGTGCGCGGGCTCCAGCGCGAATACAGCAGATCCATCCGCACATGGGCGTCCAGCTGCATGGAATAGCCGCCGCCCAGCAGGTAGTAGGCCGACAACAGGAACTGGGCGCTTTCCATCATCCAGTTGATGTACACGTTGAAGGCCATCCGCATGATGGTCGAATACAGGAACCCGGCCATCATGACGAGGACGAAATACATGGCGAAGCGCCCGATGAACCGGTTCACGCGGTCCACCCAGCGCACATAGAGCTTGATGATGCCCGGCACGTGCCTCCTCCTGGGGCGGTCCGGCCGTGGCCTGCCGCCGCTTTCTGATGAGGCCTATGATTGCGCGTGCCTGGGGCAGCGCCTATCTGAAAATGGCACTGCTCTATCGGGAATCGGCAATGCCTTATCGGATTTCGGCAAAACCAGGGTTATTCCCGATGCCCTTCGGGGCAGGGCCGTTCAGCCGTGCGTGGGGATGTGCTTCAGGGTGGCGGATGGGCATTCACCGAACAGATGCCGGTAATCCTGGGAGAACTGGCCCAGGTGCTCGAAACCCCAGGTGGTGGCGGCCTGGGTGACGCGGCCGGAGAAGTCCTGCGCATTGCGAAGCCGCCGCCGTACCTGGTTCAGTTTCAGGATGCGCAGGTAGGCCAGCGGGGACAGCCCGACGGCGGTCTGGAAGCTGTATTGCAGGGTGCGCCGGCTGATGTGCAGCTGGCGGCAGATGTCGGCGATCGACAGGCGGTGGCTGGCCTGGGCCAGGACCAGTTCGCGGGCCTGCTGGACGATCTGGCGGCTGTGGCGGATGCGGGAATAGTGGGGATCGGGATCGGGCCGGGATCCCTGCGCAATGGCGGTCCAGAGCAGGTCCAGCACGGTTTCCTGCAGGGCTTCGGCCGTGGCGCCGCCGGCCGGCAGGGGCTCGAACAGCGCGTGGCCCAGGGTCTGGGTCATGCGCTGGTACAGCACGGGCTCGATCGTCAAGGTGCCGCCTTCGCCCAGCATGTCGCTGATGTCCTCGTCCTGCGGCGTCAGGTGCTCGCGCAGCAGGTCCTGGTCCAGCACGATGCCGAAGATGTTGTAGTCCTGGGGCGTGTTCAGTTCGAACTGGCGGGCGCCGGGCCGGAACAGCAGGGTATGGTCGGGAATGGGCAGGGCATCGAGGCGTGAGACCTGCTGGTGCGGGGCGGGCAGACCGAACCACAGGGAATCCCGCCAGGCGGCGCAGGACTGGCGCAGGGCCTGATTGGCCGATTCCTGGAAAAGCTGCAGGCGGGGCAGCCACAGCTCGGTCAGGCGGCCCTGGAAATCGCCCGAGGAGAACTGGTCGTAGCTCTGTTCCCACTGGCTCAGATTGCGTGCGTGGTCGTCGGCGTCGCGCGCGGTCCGGGTCCGGCGGCGGATGGCCGGCTGCGAGGGTGGCGTATCGTAGGCGAATGACGTGACCATCGTGGAAACCACCTTGCTGATGATGTCGGAGGTGACGGCTGCCGGTAAAACGGTGCGGCTCTTGCGGGGCATGGGGCGGCGAACCCCGGAACGGGGTGCGACCCCGCCGTATGGATATGAGCATATATCCCCGAACATAGAATACCCGTGAAATTTGTGGGTTTTGACCCTGCCTTCATTAGGGATGACCCTGACGAGAAGCTTGAAATATCGCACAATGAATGTTTTTCATTTGCCGGAAAGGGTCCAAATGCCACGCATAGTCCTGTTCGAAAACATACACGCCAGCGCCCGGGAAGTCTTCGTCGCGGCGGGGTTCGACGATGTCGTCACCCATGCGGGGGCGCTTGCGGGCGACGCCCTGCGCGAGGCGCTGCAGGGCGCGAACGCGGTCGGCATCCGTTCCCGGACCCATCTCGATCAGGCGCTGCTGGCCGACCTGCCGGATCTGCGGGCCATCGGCTGCTTCTGCATCGGCACCAACCAGGTGGACCTGGAAGCCGCCGCGCTGCGCGGGATTCCGGTGTTCAATGCGCCGTTCTCGAACACCCGTTCGGTTGCGGAACTGGTGCTGGGCGAGGCCATCCTGCTGCTGCGCCGCATCCCGGAAAAGAACGCCCGCGTCCATGAAGGTTTCTGGGACAAGACTGCCGACGGCGCCTACGAGGCGCGCGGCAAGACGCTGGGCATCGTCGGCTACGGCAACATCGGCTCGCAGGTGGGCATCCTGGCCGAATCCTTCGGCATGCGCGTGATCTACCACGACATCGAGGCCAAGCTGCCCCTGGGCAACGCCCATGCCACGTCCTCGCTGAAAAAATTCCTTGGCCAGGCCGATGTGGTCACCCTGCACGTGCCCGGCGGCAAGGACACGGCCAACCTGATCGACGCCGAAGCCATTGCCGCGATGCGCCCCGGCAGCATCCTGATCAATGCCTCGCGCGGCACGGTGGTGGATATCCCCGCGCTGCAGCGCGCCCTGAAATCCGGCCATCTGTCGGGCGCCGCCATCGATGTGTTCCCCACCGAACCCAAGAGCCGCGACGAAGCGCTGGACAGCCCCCTGCGCGGCATGCACAACGTGATCCTCACGCCGCACATCGGCGGCAGCACCCAGGAATCCCAGGAAAACATCGGCCGCGAAGTCGCCGAGAAGCTCAAGCGCTTCATCAGCAGCGGCACGACCAAGGGCGCCGTCAACTTCCCGGAAATCTCCTATCACGAGCAGGCGGGTGCGGCACGCATCATCCACATCCACCAGAACGTGCCGGGCGCCATGGGCGCGCTCAGCAACCTGATGGGCGAATACGGCCTGAACATCGTCAGCCAGCAGCTGCAGACGCGCGGCAAGATCGGCTATGCCATCACCGACGTCGACGGCGAGGCCACCGACCAGGTCATCGAAGGCCTGCGCCGCCATCCGATCACGATCCGCTGCGACCGGGTCTGACGCGCCCGCGCCCGGCCGCGTGTCCGGGCAGGCCGCGTTTCCCGGCATGGATTTCCCGGCCTAGGGAAGTCCCTACAGACCCCGCGCTCTGCGGGGTCTTTCCGTTCTCCGGGCATGCTTCTATACTGGACCAGGCATTCCCAGGTGACCCGCTGACATGATTCTGCTGTATGGAAGGTCCGGTGTCCTGCATGGAAGATCCGCGACTGTTTGATCCAGATCAGCGTCCCTACCGAACGTAGGGGTTTAAGGTGTGGGGTCCCTGTACCAGGAGCCCTCGCATGCGCCCATCGCCCGATGTTGCTTCGTCCACGACCCGCCGCGGTCGCCTGCTCACCGTCTGGACGCCCGAGGACAAAGCTTTCTGGGTACGCGAAGGCAGCGCGATCGCCAACGTCAATCTCTGGATATCGATCCCGGCCCTGTTCCTGGCCTTTGCCGTCTGGCAGATGTGGAGCGTGGTGGCCGTCAACCTGCCCAATCTGGGCTTTCAGTACACCGAGAACCAGCTCTTCTGGCTGGCGGCGCTGCCCGCCCTGTCCGGCGCCACCCTGCGCATCTTCTATTCCTTCATGGTGCCCGTGTTCGGCGGCAGGCGCTGGACGGCGCTGACCACGGCCAGCCTGCTGCTGCCCACCATCGGGGTGGGGCTGGCGGTCCAGGATCCATCCACGCCGTATTCCACCATGCTGCTCCTGGCCCTGTTGTGCGGCCTGGGGGGCGGGAATTTCTCCTCGTCGATGTCCAACATCAGCTTCTTCTTCCCGAAGGAACGCAAGGGATCCGCCCTGGGCCTGAACGCCGGCCTGGGCAACCTGGGCGTCTCCTCGGTGCAGTTCCTGGCGCCGCTGGTCATCACCATGGGCATCCTGGGGCCGTGGGCGGGCGAGCCGCAGATGGCGAAGCTGTCGGGCGCGCACGGCGGTCCGGTCGAGATCTGGGCCCAGAACGCCGCCTTCATCTGGGTGCCGTTCATCATCATCGTGTCGATGCTGGCCTGGGTGGGCATGCACGACATCGCCGACGCCAAGGCGTCCTTCCGCGACCAGTCCGTCATCTTCAAGCGCAAGCACAACTGGATCATGTGCTTCCTGTACCTGGGCACGTTCGGTTCCTTCATCGGCTTTTCCGCCGGCTTCCCGCTGCTGATCAAATACCTGTATCCCGACGTCCGTCCGCTGCAGTACGCCTGGCTGGGGCCGCTGGTCGGCGCCGTGGCCAGGCCCTTCGGCGGCTGGCTGTCCGACCGCCTCGGGGGGGCGCGGGTCACCTTCTGGACTTTCTTCTGGATGATCCTGGGGGTGCTGGGGGTCATGGCCTCGCTGCCGGGCGGCCAGTCGTCGGGAACTTTCCTCGGATTCCTGCTGTCTTTCCTGTTCCTGTTCTTCCTGACCGGCATCGGCAACGGTTCGACTTTCGCCATGATTCCGGTGATCTTCAACACGCTGGCCCAGCGCCGCCATGCCGCAGGCGGGCCGGGCGGCCAGGCGAGCGCCGACGCCGAAGGCGCCAAGGAATCCGCCGCCGTGCTCGGTTTCAGCGGCGCCATGGGGGCCTACGGCGGCTTCTTCATTCCCAAGAGCTTCGGCACGTCCTTCGAACTCACGGGCACCCCGTACGCCGCCCTGGTGTTCTTCGTCGTGTTCTATGCCGTTTCGATCGCCGTGACCTGGTGGTATTACTCGCGCCGCCGCGCCGAAATCCCCTGCTGAGACGCGGTCCCGCCGCCCGTCCGCGGCCGAACCCCTTTCCAATGGAGCATCTACCGTGAGCCATTTCATCGACCGCCTGAAGTATTTTTCCCGTCCCAAGGAATCCTTTTCCGATGGGCACGGCGCCGTGGTCCGCGAAGACCGCACCTGGGAAGACGCCTACCGCAACCGCTGGCAGCACGACAAGATCGTGCGTTCCACGCACGGCGTGAACTGCACCGGGTCGTGTTCCTGGAAAATCTACGTCAAGGGCGGCCTGGTCACCTGGGAAACGCAGCAGACCGACTATCCGCGCACCCGTCCCGACATGCCCAATCACGAGCCGCGCGGCTGTCCTCGGGGGGCCACGTTCTCGTGGTACCTGTACAGCGCCAACCGCGTCAAGTACCCGATGCTGCGTGGCCGCCTGGCCCGGCTGTGGCGCGAGCAGCGCAAGACGATGGGCGCCGTCCAGGCCTGGGAGGCCATCGTGTCCGACCCGGAAAAGGCCGCCAGCTACAAGTCCGTGCGCGGCCTGGGCGGCTTCGTGCGTTCCAACTGGGACGAGGTCAACGAGATCATCGCGGCGGCCAACATCCACACCATCAAACGCCATGGCCCCGACCGCATCGCCGGTTTCTCGCCGATCCCGGCCATGTCCATGGTGTCCTATGCGTCCGGCAGCCGCTACCTGTCGCTGCTGGGCGGGTCGCTGCTGAGCTTCTACGACTGGTATTGCGACCTGCCGCCGTCCAGCCCCCAGACCTGGGGCGAGCAGACCGACGTCAGTGAATCGGCCGACTGGTACAACTCGACCTTCATCATGCTGTGGGGCTCGAACGTGCCCCAGACCCGCACGCCCGATGCCCACTTCATGGTCGAGGCCCGCTACCGGGGCGCCAAGGTCGTGTCCGTGTTCCCGGACTACGCCGAGGGCGCCAAGTTCGGCGACATCTGGCTGCACCCCAAGCAGGGGACCGACGCGGCGCTGGCCCTGGCGATGGGCCATGTCGTCCTGAAGGAATTCCACCTGGCGGGCAAGAGCGCCTACTTCGAGCGCTATTGCCGCCAGTACACCGACATGCCCTTCCTGGTGCGCCTGGTGCGCCAGGGAGACCACTATGTGCCCGACCGCAAGCTGCGGGCAGCCGATTTCGCCGATCGGCTGGGCCAGGACAACAACCCTGAATGGAAGACCGTCGCCATCGACCAGGACAGCGGCGAACTGATCGTGCCCCAGGGCTCCATCGGCTTCCGCTGGGGCCAGCAGGAAGGCGGTGACGCCGGCAAGTGGAACCTGGAATTGAAGGACGCCCGGGGACACGAGGTGCGGCCGTGCCTGTCGCTGATCGACGCCAGCGACGAGGTCGCGCCGGTGGCCTTCCCGTATTTCGGCGGCATCCACCATGATCATTTCCAGGGCACGGAGCACGACGAGGTGCTGGTGCGCAACCTGCCGGTCAGGCGCGTCCGGACCGCCGACGGCGATGTCCTGGTCGCCACGGTGTTCGACCTGTTCGTGGCCAACTACGGCATCGACCGGGGGCTGGGCGGCGACAACGTGGCGTCGTCCTATGACGACGACGTGCCGTACACCCCCGCCTGGCAGGAGCGCATCACCGGCGTGGACCGCGAGAAGGTCATCACCGTGGCCCGCCAGTTCGCCGACAACGCCGACAAGACCGAAGGCAAGTCCATGGTCATCCTGGGCGCCGGCCTGAACCATTGGTACCACATGGACATGTCGTACCGGGGCATCATCAACCTGGTGTCCATGTGCGGCTGCGTGGGGCAGTCCGGCGGCGGCTGGTGCCACTACGTGGGCCAGGAAAAGCTGCGTCCGCAGACTGGCTGGACCATGCTGACCTTCGCGCTGGACTGGCTGCGGCCGCCGCGCCACATGAACGGCACCTCGTTCTTCTACGCGCACACCGACCAGTGGCGCTACGAAAAGCTCCAGGTGCCCGAACTGCTCTCGCCCCTGGCGGATGCCTCGAAGTACCAGGGCAGCCTGATCGACATGAACGTGCGCGCCGAGCGCATGGGCTGGCTGCCCACGGCGCCGCAGCTGCAGACCAATCCGCTCGAAGTCGTGCGCAACGCCCGGGTGGCCGGGCAGGATCCCAAGGAATACGCCGTCGGCGCCCTGCGCAACGGCTCGCTGAAGTTTTCCTGCGAGGACCCCGATCATCCCGACAACTTCCCGCGCAACATGTTCGTCTGGCGATCCAACATCCTGGGGTCGTCCGGCAAGGGGCATGAATACTTCCTCAAGCACCTGCTGGGCACCCAGCATGGCGTGCAGGGCAAGGACCTGGGCGAGGCGGGCGGGGTCAAGCCGCTGGAAGTCGCCTGGCGCGACGACGCTCCCCAGGGCAAGCTCGACCTGCTGGTGACCCTGGACTTCCGCATGTCCACGACCTGCCTGTATTCGGACGTGGTGCTGCCCACGGCCACCTGGTACGAGAAGAACGACCTGAACACCTCGGACATGCACCCCTTCATCCATCCGCTGTCCGCGGCCGTGGATCCGATCTGGGAATCGCGCAGCGACTGGGAAATCTACAAGGATCTGGCGAAGAAGTTCTCCGAACTGGCTGCCGATGCCGACCTGCCCGACGAAGACCTGGTGCTGCAGCCCCTGCAGCATGATTCCCCGGGCGAGCTGAGCGACCCCTACGACGTGCGCGAATGGCGCAAGGGCGAATGCGACCTGATCCCCGGCAAGACGTTGCCGAACATGATGGTCGTCAACCGGGACTACAAGCACGTCTACGAGCGCTTCACCACGCTCGGGCCGCTGGCGGAAAAGCTCGGCAACGGCGGCAAGGGCATCGCCTGGGACACCAAGGAAGAAGTCGAGCTGCTGCGCCAGCTGAACGGCCGCGAGCGCGAGCCCGGCGTGGGCCAGGGCCAGCCGCGCATCTTCACCGACATCGATGCCTGCGAGACCGTCCTGACCCTGGCGCCGGAAACCAACGGCCACGTGGCCCTGAAGGCCTGGCAGGCCCTGTCGAAGTTCACCGGCCGCGACCATTCCCACCTGGTCAGGTCCAGCGAGCACGAGAAGATCCGCTTCCGCGACATCCAGGCCCAGCCGCGCAAGATCCTGACTTCGCCCACCTGGTCCGGGATCGAGTCCGACAAGGTCAGCTACAGCGCCGGCTATACCAACGTGCACGAGCTCATCCCGTGGCGCACGCTGACCGGGCGCCAGGAACTCTACCAGGATCACCCCTGGATGCGCGATTTCGGCGAATCCCTGTGCGTGTACCGGCCGCCGGTGGACACCAAGACCATCAAGCCGATGCTGGAAAAGCAGTTCAGCAACGGCGAACCGCACGTGGTGCTGAACTTCATCACGCCGCATCAGAAATGGGGTATCCACTCCACCTATTCGGACAACCTGATCATGCTGACGCTTTCGCGCGGCGGCCCGATCGTCTGGATGTCCGAGATCGATGCGGCCAAGGCGGGCATCGTGGACAACGACTGGATCGAGGTCTTCAACGTCAACGGCGCGCTGGTCGCGCGCGCCGTGGTCAGCCAGCGGGTGCCCGAAGGCATGACCATGATGTACCACGCCCAGGAAAAGATCGTGAACGTGCCGGGGTCGGAAATCACGGGCAAGCGCGGTGGCATCCACAATTCCGTCACCCGCACCGTGCTCAAGCCCACGCACATGATCGGCGGCTACGCCCAGCTGTCCTATGGCTTCAATTACTACGGCACGGTCGGCTCGAACCGCGACGAATTCGTGGTCGTCCGCAAAATGAAGAAAATCGACTGGATGGACGAGACCCACGAAGTGTCCGCCCAGCCCCAGGCCTGAGGAGTCCGGCACATGAAAATCCGCGCGCAAGTCGCCATGGTCCTGAACCTGGACAAATGCATCGGCTGCCATACCTGTTCGATCACCTGCAAGAACGTCTGGACGTCCCGCGAGGGCATGGAATACGCCTGGTTCAACAACGTCGAGACCAAGCCCGGCGTGGGCTACCCCAAGGACTGGGAAAACCAGGACCGCTGGAACGGCGGCTGGCGCCGCCGCGACAACGGCCGCATCGAGCCTCGCCAGGGCGGCAAGCTGCGCCTGCTGTCGCGCATCTTCTCGAACCCGAACCTGCCCGAGATCGACGACTACTACGAGCCCTTCACCTACGATTACGATTACCTGCAGAAAGCCCCGGAACGCACCACGCCGCCCGTGGCGCGGCCGCGTTCCCTGATTTCCGGCAAGCGCATGGAAAAGATCGAGTGGGGGCCCAACTGGGAAGAAATCCTGGGGGGTGAATTCGCCAAGCGTTCGCAGGACTACAACTTCGAGGCGGTGCAGAAGGACATCTACGGGCAGTTCGAGAACACCTTCATGATGTACCTGCCGCGCCTGTGCGAGCATTGCCTGAACCCCACCTGCGTGGCCAGCTGCCCGTCGGGTTCCATCTACAAGCGCGCCGAGGACGGAATTGTCCTGATCGACCAGGACAAGTGCCGCGGCTGGCGCATGTGTGTCTCCGGCTGCCCGTACAAGAAGATCTACTACAACTGGAAATCCGGCAAGGCGGAAAAGTGCATCTTCTGCTACCCGCGCATCGAGGCGGGCATGCCCACGGTCTGTTCCGAGACCTGCGTGGGGCGGATCCGCTACCTGGGCGTTCTGCTCTACGATGCCGACGGCATCGAGGCGGCCGCCAGCACGACCCACGAAAAGGACCTGTACCAGGCGCAGCTGGACCTGTTCCTGGATCCGAACGATCCGGAAGTCCGCCGCCAGGCCCTGGCCGACGGGATTCCCGAAAACTGGCTGGACGCGGCCTGCAATTCCCCGGTCTACAAGATGGCCGTCGAATGGAAGATCGCCTTCCCGCTGCATCCGGAATACCGCACCCTGCCCATGGTGTGGTACGTGCCGCCGCTCTCGCCGATCCAGTCGGCCGCCAACAGCGGCCGGATCGGCGCGTTCGGCGAAATTCCCGATGTGCAGTCCCTGCGCATCCCCCTGCGCTACCTGGCCAATCTCCTGACCGCTGGCGACGAGGCACCGATCGCCACGGCGCTGGAGCGCCTGCTGGGCATGCGCGCCTTCATGCGTGCGCGCTCGGTGGACCGCCAGGAACGGCTCGACATCCTGGACCAGGTCGGCCTCACCCTGCATCAGGTCGAGGACATGCACCGCTACCTGGCCATTGCCAACTACGAGGACCGCTTCGTGGTGCCCACCGCACACCGGGAAAACGCCGAGAATGCCTTCGAGATCCGGGGCGGCTGCGGCTTCACATTCGGCAATGGCTGCTCGGGCGGCGCATCCGAGGGCTCGCTGTTCGGCAAGCCGCGCAACAAGCGCAAGCCCAGCGTGGTATTCCTGGATCCGGCCCGCACGGCCTGAACGGGAGAGACGCCATGGATTCCATCCAATCCCCCCCCCGCCAGGTGCCGGTGTTCTCGGTGTTGTCCGTCCTGCTCGGCTATCCCGAGCAGGACTGGCTCGATGCCCTGCCGGAACTGCATGCGGCCCTGCCTGCCGATGTACGCACCCGGCTGGCGCCCCTGCTCGATTTCCTGGACCAGGGCGACGACCTGATCGATCTGCAAGAGCAATACGTCGCCACCTTCGATCGCCGGGCCGCCCATTCGCTGCACCTGTTCGAACACGTGCATGGCGAATCCCGCGACCGTGGGCAGGCCATGGTGGACCTGCGCAACGAATACCTGAAGTACGGCCTGGAGCCGTCCACGGTCGAATTGCCGGACTACGTGCCGCTGTTCCTGGAATTCCTGGGGCAGATCCCCCCGGACGCCGCCGAAAACCTGCTGGGCGACGCCATCCACGTGCTGGCCCGGCTGGGCGACAAGCTGCGGGAGGCCGGCAGTCCCTATGCCTGCCTGTTCGCCCAGCTGCGGACCATGACCGACGTCGAACCCGAGGTTCTCCCCGATCCCCCCGAAGGCGACATGGAGGAGACCCTGATCACCTTCGGCCCCGAGGCCGATGGCACCGAGCCGCTGCTGATGCGGCGTCCGGGCGGCGCGGGCGGCGTGCAGCCCATCGTGTTCCACCCGCCACGTTCCCGCAAGCCGGGCCCGGCCGACGGCCAGGCCTGAGAGGAGATTCAGATGAAAGACACACTCGACCTGTTTTTCTTTGGGGTGTATCCCTATATCGCCCTGACCGTCTTCTTCCTGGGCAGCCTGGTGCGTTTCGAGCGCGAGCAGTACACCTGGAAAAGCGATTCCAGCCAGCTGTTGCGCAGGGGCACGCTGGGTTGGGGCAGCAACCTGTTCCACATCGGCATCATTTCCCTGTTCTTCACCCACCTGGTGGGGCTGCTGACGCCGCCGGCCGTCTACCATGCCTTCGGCGTGACGACGGCGTTCAAGCAGTTGATGGCCATCGTGGTCGGCGCGATCCTGGGGGTCGTTTGCCTGATCGGGCTGCTGCTGCTGATCCATCGCCGCTGGACGGAAATCCGCCTGGCGCACAATTCCAATCTGTCCGATTGGGTGACGCTGCTGTGGATCCTGATGGTGCTGGTGGTGGGCATCGCCTCGATCTTCACGTCCGTGCATCACACGGACGGCGCGGTGATGGTCCAGCTGGGCGAATGGGCCCAGCGCATCGTCACCTTCCGGGGCGGCGCGGTGGGTGCCATGGAAGGCGTGCCCGCCGTCTACCGCCTGCACATGGTGCTGGGCATGACGCTGTTCCTGATCTTTCCGTTCACCCGCCTGGTGCACGTGTGGTCCGGCTTCGCCTCGGTGACCTACCTGGCCCGGGCGTGGCAGATCGTGCGGCCGCGCTGAACGCCACGGGATGCAGATGATCACAGTCAACGACACCCTCATCACCGAGGACGAGATCCTGGCCGAAGTCCCGCGCCACCAGCGGGAAAGCAATCCCCGCCTGGCGGCCGGCCAGGAGCTGGTGCTGCGCGTCCTGTGCCGGCAGCGTGCCGCCGAGCTGGACCTGTCGGCCGAGGACGACGATGCCCTGCTCGAGGCCGTGCTGGCCCACGACGTGCGCACGCCCCAGGCGGACGAGGCAAGCTGCCGGCGCTACTACGAGCAGCACCCCGACGAATTCCGCGAAGGCGACCGGGTCGAGGCATGGCACATCCTGTTCCAGGCGACGTCGGGGCTGGACGTGCAGAAGTTGCGCGCCCGTGCCAACGGCGTGCTGGCCGAACTGCACCGCGAAGGACTGGGTGCGTTTGCGGCCTTTGCCCGGAGCTATTCCAATTGCCCCACCGGAGCGGGCGGTGGCGCCCTGGGCGAACTGTCTCGCGGCGAGATGGTGCCCGAATTCGAGCGGGCGATCTTCGCCCTGCCGGAATACACCCTGGGCGGCGAGCTGGTCGAGACCCGCTTCGGTTTCCACATCGTGCGCACCGGCCGCAAGACCGAGGGCCGTGCCCTGCCGTTCGAGTCCGTGCATGAACGGCTGGCGGCCTGGCTCGAGGAATCCAGCCGGCGGCGGGCCGTGCATCAGTACCTGAAGCAATTGGTCGGAGCCGCCCGCATCGAAGGCATCCCCATGCCGGGGGCGGATTCGCCGCTGGTGCAATAGCAGGATTGCCGCTGCGCGCGTGGCGGCGGGCGGTGCGCAAACTCGTCGCGCTGCCCAC
>Ga0182737_1000654_pt1 | contig 44742 bp, 42 predicted proteins | sample eDN5th30CBELigOP_FD_128878 | JGI IMG/M metagenome (GOLD analysis project Ga0182737, IMG submission 128878) | Enriched Organic Plus compost microbial communities from Emeryville, California, USA - eDNA 5th pass 30_C BE-Lig OP (version 2) (version 2) ... | reverse complement strand
GCATCCTGGACAAGCAGAACCGCTGTGACGGCCGTGGCATTGACCAGCTTCGTCAGCTCTCTGGTGAAGTCGGCGTGATCCCACGCGTTCACGGTTCCGCTTTGTTTGCCCGTGGTGAAACTCAGGCTCTCGCCCTGGCCACCCTGGCCCCGCTGGATGAAGCTCAGGACATGGACACCTACGCTGGCGGCGTGGATACCAAGCGTTTCATTCTTCACTATAACTTTCCTCCGTTCTCCGTGGGTGAGACGGGCCGCTTTGGCGGTCAGAACCGTCGCGAAATCGGTCATGGCGCTCTTGCTGAGCGTTCTGTTGCCCCAGTGATCCCAGCGCCAGAAGACTTCCCATACGCCATCCGTGTGAGCAGTGAGGTGATGGAGTCCAACGGTTCCACTTCAATGGCCTCCGTTTGTTCCGGCGTCATGGCTCTGCTGGATGCAGGCGTGCCTCTTAAGCGTCCAGTCGCTGGTATCAGCGTTGGCCTGGTCACGGAGTTTGATGCCAATGACCAGATGGGCCGTTATCTGACCATGCTGGACATTCTTGGCAGTGAAGACCACTTCGGTGACATGGATTTCAAACTCTGTGGTACAGAGCAGGGTGTGACCGGCTTCCAGCTTGATCTGAAGCTTCCTGGCATACCTCTCAGCATCCTGAATGAAGCTGTGGCCAAGGCCAAAACTGGCCGCACTGACATTCTGGCAGTCATGGCCCAGTCCATCTCCGGTGCTGGCGCTCTCAGCGAACATGCCCCACGCATTGAGAAGACCAAGATCAACCCAGACAAAATCGGCGAGCTGATTGGACCTGGCGGTAAAAACATCAAGGCCATCCAGGCTGAATCCGGCGCTGACATCAGCATTGAGGACAACGGTACCGTGCTTATTTATGCCGCCACCAGAGAATCTCTGGAGCGTGCCCTTGAGCTGGTGAACAACACCGTGGGCGAAGTGGAAGTGGGCCGTAACTACACGGGCCGCGTGGTCAGCACCACCAACTTTGGCGCATTCATGTCTCTGGGTGGTAAAAAAGACGGCCTGATCCACATCAGTGAACTGGCTGATTTCCGCGTGCAGACGGTAGAAGACGTGGTTCGCGTAGGTGATGTCGTTACTGCCAAGTGCATTGGCGTGGATGACAAGGGCCGCGTGAAAATGAGCCGCAAAGCCGTGCTGAAGGAAAAAGACAAGGAAGGCTCTGCTGAAGCAGTCCCCGCAGAAGCTTCTGTAGCTGCTGAGTAACCATCCTTTCGACAACAGCGATTACTGCTGACCAACTTTAAAACGCGCGCGGTTTATTTAGCCGGGCGCGTTTTTTGTTTTTTTGAAGATGATTCGTGGAGCGCAGTTAGGCGCTCTGCGTATCACGCTTCTCAAAGAACAGCGTAAACTCGTGGCGGTTATAAGTCAGATGCCGTGCAGCCAGCAGGAACAAGTCATGATGTTGAGCCGTGGTAGTCACTGCGTCCAGTAACTCCAGAATGGCGTCAGGATCCTCGGCTCCTGGCGCTTTAAGTGTGAAGATCACCACGCCCTTGTCATGCAGATATTCAGTCAGGTGCGTCACCGCTTTAATGGCGTCCACGGGACTGCCGTTAAGGTCTGAAAGAATCGCCTCATATCGAAAGGATGCCGGCGGTGAAAAGCTGGCCGCATCTGATTTTACATAAGACAGTCCAGGTTTCCCATTTAGGCGCTGATCCAGCGGCGCACGATCCACAGCCGTGACTTTATAACCGCGTGCCAGCAACTCAGATGTCATGCCGCCAGGGCTTGCGCCTAATTCCAGCCAGCGACTGCCCGTGGGGATTTCTGCACGGTACAGTTTTAGGTAATGCAGGGCTTCTGCCAGCTTGGCCCCAGCGCGGCTGATGGTCTGGCCTTCCTCCTGTTTGATGAACTTGCTGCCGCCTGCATGAAAGCCGTCGGTCTCGCGTGGCGTGGCCACCCCGGCGAACAACCCCTCCCTGCCAATCAGGCAGAACAGTGAAGCACGATTGCTGTCTTGTTTTTCAGCCGTGAAGTCAGAAGGTTCCGTTTCATCCCCTGTGGCAAAGGCGGCCTCCTCCGCCCAGATTTGCAGCAGCCTGCCTCTAAGGCTGGAGGCCAGGTTTTTAAAGTATTGATTTGGCGGGTGAGGTTGTAGCTGGCCCACCAGAATGGTCTGCGGTTGTTGCCCGGCAAACTTGCCTGCCAGCGTTCTCGCGGCTTTCTCAATAAAACCCTCCATCTTTTGCGGGTTGCATGGCCAGCTATGCTGCACCGGCAGTTTCCATGAGATGAAAAGACGATAGGGGGACTGTTGTAATAGCTTGGGCTGCGCGATTTTAATCAGATAATAATCGGCGCCCAGCCGGGTGATTTTTTCTGGCTCCAAAGCGGCCAGGATGTTTTCTGCATAGGGTGCAAACACTTCTGGAATCCGCACCAGCCATGAAGGTTCTGATCGTGGAGGGGTATGTGGCGATGCTGGCAATAGGGAAGACATGGAGTTCGTACTATGGAGCACTTTCCAGACTTGAACACCAGCAATGGAAAAATGAATGGCCTGTTTTATGGCCAATTGAGAAAACAAATCAGGTTAAAGCACTCTCTCGCTTGTTGCTTGCCGTCAGATGGAAGCTTGCTATTTATGGACACGTAGAACACGCTTTGTTGCCAGCGCGAAGTAACCCGTCAAGTGTAAGACTATGAAGCATCAATGGAAAATTTCCTTTATCTGGTTGCCCGCTGGTCTCTGTTTGTTGATGTTGACGATGAGTATTGGGATGTTCTTGTTGTGGTCGAACCATAAGAAAAATGACAACGTAACAATTAGTGAGCGAGATAAAAACGATAACTCAAGTCCTCCTGTAAAACTCAAAAAAGAGCAAGCAGGAGCCCATAGTTCATCCTCAGTGTCATTAAACGACAACGATACAGTAGGGAGGTTAATGGCGGCAGATGATCCGAAATCTTCCGATCCTGTCGAGAGGGCTGCGGCTGGGGGGGCTGTGCTGGCAACAAAAATTACTCGTATTGATAGCGAAGGCACTCATTGGCGAAGAGAACGTCTGTTACAAAGTGATATTCAACCTCGAGTCATGCGTCTGGTGGAGGAATGGAGAGGAAACCCAGCAAGCAGGCAAAACATGGCTGCTGTAAAACGCGAGTTGTTTCTGGCTGATCAACTCATTGTAAAAACTGCGACGGGAGTTGATATGGCAGTGTTAAGTTTGCAGCTTGCACGTTCCGGAATGAAGGTGGAATCGCAGTTAGATGAGACTCTTTATACAATCAGACTTGGCCGCGCAGACTTGGAGGCAGTTCCTGATGCATTGAAGGTGTTGGAAGGAATGAAAGGAGTGATAGTGATGGCTGAAGCGGATGGTGTGGGTTTTGGAGGAGATATTCCCAACGACCCGTCATTTTCAGTTCAATGGGGGTTACACAATACAGGGCAGTCTGGTGGGGTAACAGGAGCAGATGTCAAGGCGGGTACAATTCTGGGATGTCATGAGCAGTGCCCCAGGTATTGTCATTGCAGTGCTGGATTCAGGGTTGAATTTCACACATCCCGATTTGCTAGGGATCACATGGATTAATCCTGGAGAATACAGTAGTGATGGGATCGATAATGATGGCAATGGAAGAGTCGATGATTATCGGGGATGGGATTTTGTAAACAATGATAACAATCCTATGGACGATCTTGGTCATGGCTCACATGTGACGGGAATCATTGCAGCGACCCGGAATAATGGTCAAGGAATCGCAGGTCTGATCAGTGATGTAAAGATCATGGTTTGCAAAATCCTTAATGCAAGTAACAGCGGAACAACTTCGAACCTTATCGCTGCCACGAACTACTCCAGATTGCGCGGAGCGCGGATCATGAACATGTCCCTGCAAAATTATCCTTACAGTACGTCATTGAGCGCAGCTTTTGATGTATGCGAGGCAGCGGGTGTTTTGTTAAGTGTCTGCGCAGGAAATCAAGGACGGAATAATGATGTTACCCCCAATTATCCTAGTTCATACGATCACCCTAATATTATAGCTGTGGGTAATCATAGTCGATCTAATGTAAGGTGGGCTGGTGTTTCCGGTTCAAACTATGGGGAAAATAAAGTGGATATTTTTGCACCAGGAACAGATATATTAAGTCCGGTGTTGGGGACATCGTACAATTATTACACCGCCACATCCATGGCCACTCCAGCGGTCACCGCTGCCGCTGCCGCACTCAAGTATACTAATCCTGACTGGTCGGTCTCACAGATTAAAGACTGTCTGTTAAACTCTGCTATTGTCGGCAGTGCCTATCAGGGCATCTGTGTTTCTGGAGGCAGGTTGGACTTCTTAAACAGCATATCTAGGGCCATACGACTGAATGCTAATCATGATTCAGATGGAGATGGTTCACCTAATATTTTAGAGTACCTGTCAGGGGCGCGACTGGATGATGCATCAATAAAACCTTTTGTCGTGACAGATATTATCGGGAATTTGCTGATGATCACGGTCCCCCGTCCATCAAGGCTGGGTGGTTATCTTGAAGTGGAAACGTCTAGTGATTTGATCAACTGGAGTACAGATGGTGTAATTGATTATAGCTGGGGAGCCACTCTTTCGGGGGCCATACCCATGCATGGAGAGAATCTCAGAGGGTTTCTGCGCATCCGCAGCAGGTACACAATTCCTCAATAAGTGAAGATTGTTTGCCAGAGCAGAGAGCTTGCCTGACATCCATTTTTTCCGGCATTGACGATATCTTCTGTACATGAAGATAGAAGCGCTGCTTTCGTACCTGGATGATCATTACTCCGCCTCTATCGGCGCTGTGAAGCTCATGGATCATCTGTTGGAGCTGGAACTGGACGAGAGTACGCTGACTTTTCTCCACGGGCTCCGCAGTGAGGTGGTTCAGGAGCAGGAGGTGCTTCATGGAGTGATCCGGCATCTGGGAGCGAGTCCTAGTATCATGGGGCAGACAGCTTCCTGGCTGGCAGAAGAGCTTGGCTGGACCCGGCTTCATCGTGTGCCGGGCGCTTCGCCTGACATCGCTTTGTTCAAGGCCTTGGAAGCCTTGCTGCTGGGCGTCACCGGCAAACAGGCATTGTGGCGTTTGTTGAAGAGCCTTTCTTATGATGACGCCTATCATAGTGCGCTGGTTTCAGTGAATGCGGGTGCGTTGGAGGATCAATCAGCGGATCAACTTTCACGCATTGAAGCGCACCGCCTGCGCATGGGTAAGAAATGTTTCTGCACCGCGCATCCTGTCGGAAGAGTTCACGGATAAATGCCGGGCAGGCTCGCACATGATCTGGAACTGTACCCATCTGCCTGATGGATGCATCAGGCAGATGGGTACAACGCAGTCATTTGTTTTTGTTTTAATTCACGGCAACTTACAGGCGGTCAATAAACTCAAACTGCGAGCCTTCGTTTAATGCCAGCAGGATGGCTCCAGAGGGATCTACAGAGATGGCGCCGGAGTTCTCATTTTGATAGACGTCCATGGTCTCTCCACGAATTTGGGCGATCACATGGCCGGAGGGGGTGAAGGGGGCTTGACCAGAAGTGTCCCCCTCAGCATGTGGGGGATGTTGGTGCCACATCACAGGTTCATCGGTAAGGATGCGGATAGTGCGTTTTTTCATTGAGGCAGGGGGTGTTTCAAAGGGATCGTATCTCATTGACAACAAGGACGTTGAAATGAGCCTGAAAATACCCCTGAGATGAGCTGCTGGATTTGATGGAGGGCCACCCAAGGTTGCCTGAGCTTTTAGTCAGGGATTGCGCATGATTGGAAAGCGCGAGAGGATATCATTAAACACTGTCCGATGCAGGTGCATCTGGCAGCCTGCTGATTTGTAGGATGCGTGCTTTGGTTGCCATGACGTTAGCCAGCAAGGTCATCAATGCAGATGTGATGATGAGCGTGCCCAGGGCGATACGCAGGCTGGTGGCTTCTGCAATAAAACCGATGAGCGGCGGGCCGATGAGGAAGCCAAAATAACCGATGGTGGTGATGGTGCTGAGCGCAAAGCTCGGGTGCATGTTTTCCACCCGGCCTGCTGCACTAAAAGCACAGGGAACCACCGTTGAGAGTCCTGCGCCGATGGCTGCAAACCCAAGCAGGGCAATCCATGGCTGAGGAAATAACAATGCCATCATTATGCCAGCCAGCGAAAGGATGCCGCCATAACGGACCAGCTTCACCGCGCCGTGACGCAAGGCAAGATGATCTCCCATCAGACGGCCAAGCATCATGGTCACAGAGAATGCCGCATAACTGATGGCCGCCAGCCATTCAGGGGCGGAGGCCGCCTCGCGTAGATAGATGGCGCTCCAGTCCGCCATGGCCCCTTCACCCAGCATGCAGGCAAAAGTGACAATGCCAATCAAGATCAACTGGGGTGATGGACTCCTGCGATAGTTTGATGCCTGCGTGGAGGGTGTTGAATCCGGGTGATCGGTATTTGTGTTCGCTTTCGCCTTGTTAAAGCGCAGCAGATTGGGAAAGGAGTATAACGCCGCCGCAAGCAGCAGAACTGCCGCCATGAACATAAAGTGGGCGAAGGGCGCCAGACCCAGTGCTGCAAAACCACCGCCGATGGCAGAACCGGCCAGCCCGCCGCCACTGAACAGCGCATGAAAGGAGGACATGATGGGTTTGCCATAAGCGGCTTCCACTTCCACAGCCTGTGCATTCATGCTTACGTCAATAGCGCCATGCACGACGCCGAACATGAACAGACAGGTGAAGAAGGGCCAGCCATTTGGTGCAATGGCCAGGCACGGCAGCAGAACACAGTACGCAACGGCTGTCATGATGGATACACTCCGGCTGCCATAACTTGCACAGCAAAGGCCAGCCGCAGGCATGGCCACCAGCGCCCCCAAGGCCATGCCCAGCAGGCCGAGGCCCAGCGTATCATGAGCCATCCCCCGTGTTGACTGGATCAATGGCAGACGGGAAACCCAGGAGGCAAACAGCAGGCCGTTTAACAAAAACAACATCGACACTGCCAGTCGCGCCCGCCGGTGTATTTCTGGCGGTTCATTTAATGCAAAGACAACTGGCATCACTAGAGTGCAGACAAAGAATGTTAAATCGAGACATGGATATTACGAGCGGGTGGAGGATGTGACGTGCATAAATGAAGGTGAGGTGTGATGAATCATCCCGTCATATTCTGCCACGCCAAGGCAGATGATTGTATGGCCCCTTTCCTGGGTTACGGAACCTCTTCTTATTTTTCAGGATTGCCCGTGATCCCAACTCTAAACGGCTGCCGCAGTGGCGATCAGCGTTTTCAAGCGAATGAAAACTTAAGCCGTAACCCGGCAGGCTGGGCGTTGTCTTCTGCCAAACAAAGCGAAAATACCCAATCCCAGAAACGCCATTCGTGATGGCTCAGGAACTATGGAAGTGATAAAAGCCAGATCATCAATGGCCAGACGCACATCGGGGTTGGTTAAGGCATTCAATGTGTCAAAGGTGAATCGAAGTCCAGTAATGGTGGACCCTGTCGGTGCGACATAGGAAAAGAAAGTATCGTCCCCTGCCTGGGTGCTGCTGATGGCTTCTGTCTGAGTTTTCGCAGCGGTACTGCTGCCGTTCAGCAGCCAGTCAACCTGCACCGTCTGTCCAGCTCCAGAGCGTGACAGCAGCGTAAAACCCATGGTGGTAATGGCTTCATTCACAGCGCCTCCAGTGAGCGAGTTGAAGTTCAGGGTCCAAGATTCAGCTGTCCCGTTTGTTGTAATCAACCCCTTGCTGTCGGCAGAACTTCCTGAAATGGGGGTGAGCGATCCGAATGAGGCGACATTGACGTTACTGGAGGGAGTTGTTCCACCAGTGGATGCTGAGGTGAATGAAAAGGATTTGGGGCCAAAGTTTACCGTATTGGAAGACTGGCTGTTCACGTTGCCCGTACCGCCGTTCGGCGTGTCAAAGTTGATCACGCCTCCCGTGCCTGCGGTGAAGGCGCTGCTCACCAGGGTGGAGAAACTGGTCAAGGTGAGCGAGTTGCCCGCTGCCTGGGTATCTACTGCATTGGGTTGATTGGTATTTTCATCATACCCTTGGGAAAGAGTCAGTGTGGCAGCCCGCAGGCCTGCATCAGTGGAGGCGCATGCAAAAGCTGCCAGCAGGAGAAGGAGAGACAGGCGCATATAAATGAGAGGAACGCAGGACTAGGGATAGTAGTAATTCGAAATTAAGCAAGCGCGTTCGGAGGTTCTACTGCCGCTCCAGCAGCCACCAGACCGTTTCTGCCTCGGGCTGGATTTTCCACACGTCGGTGTTTTTACCTGTGCTTTGCTTGATTTTTCCAGAGGGATCAAGGGCGCTGATCTTCCAATCAGCATCGCCGGGCAGGGTGACTTCCGCCTCGAAGCCCAGAACCAGCGACGGGCCTTTGCCCCAGCGGTTGCCCACGGTTTTGCGGTCAGCACGCCAGTCCATGCCTTCGTTTTCTGAGCGACGCAGGGCCAGGCCCAGCAGCTTTTTAGATTGATCGAGCGGTTTGCCATCCAGCGCTAACAATCCCCAGACCGCAAAGCCATCGCCATCCAGCGCACTGACTTTAACACTGCATGGCCCCAGATCATGAGTCTGGCCGCCGAGCTGACCGGAGGCAAACAACACCAGGGGTGAAATTACTCGGGCAACTTTGTCCGCCGAACCCCAGGTGATCTGTTTGGTGCTGCTGATGGCAGGAGCTTCAGGGGATGCCGCGCCTTCCACTTTTGTCGCTTCAGCATCTTCTGTGATGACGATTTCCGTGGGCTTCTTAATCGCCTGTGATCCGTCCAGTCCAGCTGCAGAATAAAAGCGTCTCCAGTTTGCCCAGATGCTGCCTTCATGCTCGGCAATGTCATCCAGCAGGGCCTCGCGTGAGACTGTCAGGCGCATACGATCTGTGCCTGCCTCCACAGCGCCCGTGCGGAAGAGGAATGCCGCAAAGGGAATGCCGGAGCGTTTGCCAGGGTGACCTGTGTAATCAAAAAAACTGTGGTAGTGGTCCGAGGCAAAGTCTGCGGTGCTGTGGGAAAAGGTGTAAAGTGTGAGGCCGCTCCAGCCCTGATAGCTGGCAAACGCCGCCAGCAGCGGCAGGCCTTCAGCCAGGGAATCGATAGGCGCAGGAATATCCCATTCGGTAAGGGCAAAGGGTTTGCCGGCGGGACGCTGCACCGCCAGCTCTGCCAGCACGCCGCCGAGCGGGTCTTGCGAGAGCACTTGCTGATTGATCTCCCAGTCGTTCGGGTCCCACTGGCCGCGCGGGAAGTGGGGGTGATGCCAGTAGGCGTTGGCATGCACCACATCACTGACAAGGCCCTCGCGCCGCACGCCGAGCAGCGCGCCGAAGAAGATATGCGAATGCGCGACCAGGCATTTCACCTTCAGGTCTTCCTTCAGGAAGCGGTGCATTTCTTTGGCGTAGTTCAGTTCCTCCTCTGCCAGGAAGGCAAAGTAATCCCGCAGCACGGCTTTATTGGCATTTTGATCAGGCAGGGGCAGGCCTTCTGCGCTGTTAAAGTCAGCGCTTCTGGTTAGGAATCCATCGCTGTATTCGTCCAGATAAACGTCGGCAAACTCAAACCAGCCTGTGTTGCCATTGGGGCCAAAGACCAGATTCACCTTGCCCGCCTGGGCATCCCTGGCGGTGAAGGTGTAGGTTAAATTCTGCCATTCTCTGGTGAGCTTTACCTCTGTCCAAAGACCTGCCACACCATAGGGGGCAACGCTTTGTTGAGTGTTGACATAAATGGTGTGGTCCGCATCTGCGCGGGCCTGAAACCGCAGACGGTAGCGCCGCCCATTTTGCAGGTTTAGCTGACTCTGGATCAGTTGGGTATGCCAGTTGGCGCTGCCTGCTTTGGCCGCAGTAAGGCGGACGCCTTTGCCATCAGCACCGGGAGAGAGGTTTGATTTTGCCTCCCCTTGATTGTCCAGATACCAGCCTGCGGCGCGGTCTTTCAGCTCGCCGTTCTTCAACAGATTTGGGCCATTTTCAGCGCTGCGTGTACCCCATTTTGTCCACAGGGTTTCCATGTCCTTGTTGTATTTCATGGCGGCCCATTGGGTCCATGATTTCTGGATGTGCTCCTTGACCGGGCCGCTGATCTTTGCCGGCCAGAAAGAGTTCATAAGCAGGGTGTTTTCATTGTTCACCTCGACGATGGCCACGGCTGGGTCATCCACATAAGCCAGCCCGGTGTGTGGGTTTACATGAGTCAGCAGATCGCGCGCGTACTGCTTTAGCGCGTCCGCGTAGGGCGGGTAAATGTTATCAATGCCCTTGCTCATGTCCGGCGCCTCCTTCGGCTGATCAGGGTACTTGCGGCCAACGTGCAGATTCAGGTTCGCGTAGATGCCGTGCTTCTTCAGTTCGGCAAAGAAGTAGTCCAGCCTGGCGAGCGCCTCTTCATTCAAGCCTGGCTGGCCATCCTTGCGCACCAGATGCACGCCGCTCCAGTTTTCATCCATGAAGTGGAAGCGCACCAGGTTCAGGCCGCTTTTGGCAAAATGGGCTGCCAGCTTGCGCGCCTGTTCTTCATCAGGGAAACAGGCTTCCGCCGTGAGATTGGTTCCAAAATAACGCCAGGGCAGTCCGCGGTCATCCGTTAAGCTCTCACCTCTGGCTTTAATGAAACCATGTTTGCCAGCCGGTTTGTCATTCAGATGGGAGAGGTCCAGCTCACCCGGCTGATCATCATAGGCGGAGATTGAAAAGGGAAACCACAGGCGTGAGTCAGCCTTCACAGGTTCTGTCTGGGCGTTGGCGAGGTGTGGATAGGAAAACGCCAGTGTAGTAAGCACCAGAGGTGCCAGTGCAAGCATGCGAGCCTTCATGATGAAATGAAATAGAGGTGGGAAAAGGAAATGCGCGGCAGTTAGGAATTACGAACCGCAATTTTCGATTTCATCATGACAGTTCGCCTTTTGAATGGCGATCCTCAATGTCCACACGCTTGCAGATGACAAGCGCGTTACTCCAGCTTTACAATGCCACGTCTTATAGCCTCTGCCGTGGCCTGGGCGCGGTCTTTAGCCCCAAGTTTCTGCAGAATGCGGCTGACGTGCTGTTTCACGGTATCCTCTGAAATGCCCAGCTCCGCAGCTATTTCCTTGTTGGCAGACCCCTTGGCCACCAGCGCGATGATCTCGCGTTCACGCGGTGTGATGGAGGGGCCCAGTTGCAGGTGGGTCAGACGTTGCGCCAGATCCGCCGGAAGATAGCGATGCCCGGCAGCCACCAGCTTCAGCGCCTCCAGCAGCTCTTCACGGGAGGCGGATTTTTGCAGATAGCCTGAAGCGCCCGCCTCAAAGGAGGCGACAATCTCTTCATCACGGGCGAATGTGGAGAAAATAAGGATGTTTGCCTCGGGGTCCTTCGCACGAATCAGGGCGCTGGCCTCCGCCCCGCCGATGCCGGGCAGTTGCATGTCCATCAGCACCACACCCGGCTGGTGTTTCATGTAAAGTTCAGCAGCGCTCTCACCATCATCCGCTGTCGCCACCACTTTCAAGTCTGGCTCGATCTCGAGTGATGTTACAAGGCCGTTGCGCACCACAAAGTGGTCGTCAACAATCATAATGGTGGTGATGGGCATGAAATAAGAAAAGAAAGCGAGGTTAGAACGCGGAATGCCCTTGGTGGCAGGAACACACAATAGCGGCTGAAGTGTACATTCTCGCCATTTGCCATCAAATGTCCATCACACTTCCGTGGGGGTGATGAGGCATCATCTGTCAGGGGCAGGCGCCAGTGTCTTTTTCTTCTTCCGCTTTTTCTTATCACTGGCCTTTTTTTTCTGTAACTTCAGGCGTTCTTTTTCACGCTTGATCCTTTCCTGATGATGATAAAGCGAGAGGGAGGCATGGGTCTGGTAGTAAGCCCAGAAAGCGGAAAGAAACAGCCCCAGAAAACCATGCAGATTTCCATGCCGTTCAAAGTAGGAGTGTTTGAACTCACGTAGAGGAACCTGCCACAGCGCCTCCCTGCTCATGCGCAGCCCCAGGTCATAGCGGTCGCTGCCCTCTTTTTTCAGATAGCGCAGATGTTTACGCAGAAACACCCGATAACCTGGCATCCAGTTATGATGTAAAAAGTTACTGCGTGCCGCATTTAGCGGGATGTCCCTGCACAGGAAATCTGCATGGAGCTTTCTGCCATAGTGCGTGACGGGGTCAATGGTGAAACGATCCCTGTGCGCCAGAAGGTACTTACGGTTGTCCCCCCACACGGTTCCCTGAAGTTGATGCCCTTTAATATAAAACAACCAGGGCACGCTCACCACGCCGATTTGTGTTTGGGATTGCAACTGCTCAAACTCCGCCGTCAGCATTTGCTTTAGCGGTTCAGTAATGTGTTCATCGGGGTCGATGAAGATAAACCACTCGTGTTTCAGATCAGCCAGGCGTTTGCTCTGTACATATTCGCTGGAGGGCACGCGCTCATTCTGGAAAACCCGAGCGCCGTATTTGCGGGCGATCTGTAGCGATTCATCTGAGGAGCCCAGATCCGTGTATAAAATCTCGTCACAAAAATCCAGACTGGACAAACAGGCGTCCAGCAGATGGGCTTCATTTAAACCTGCCACCATGGCAGAGACGGGAAGCGATTGCGATTGCGTTTGCTTCATGCACGCGCCTTATGGCGCGGATTCTTAACTGTCGCCATCGAAAAAAACAATTCGCAGTGAGATTGTCGGGAGGATTACTTCTGGAAAATAAATTCGCTGGTGTTGAGCGTGGCCCAGATGATGTCTTCAATAAAAGGTGCGCCAACTTGCGCATGATGTTCCAGTGCGATGTTTGCTTCTGCGGCGCTGGGGCGTCGGCCTAACACTGACAGAAAAACACGCTCTATCTGTTGTTCTGCTGAACCTTGCCTCCAGTACGCAGACCGGGTGGTGAGTTCTGTATCTGTGCTGTTAATCATGTAGCGGGTGAGGCTGGCTGACACTGGCGCGTCACTGTTCTCTGACCATTGGCGGTCTGTCCGGCCCAGCAGCAGCAGCGGGTGATCCTTTGGCAAGGACTGCGGGAGTTGTGAGGTTACTTCAGCTCCTTTGCCTGACCAGGTCGCCATGGCGTTCCAAATGACTTCGGCAGGCAGCCTGCGGATCATTGGCGCAGTATAGAACTGGCGATAGGCATAGATCTTTTCACGAGGGGCAAACTCCAGCGCTGCGTGTTGATAAGCCTTGGTATGAGCGAGCACGCGTTGAAACTCACCCATGCGGCGATTGCATTGCTGAAACACTCTGCCCAGGGTGTTGAGCATCTCCCGGTTTAAAGGAACATCATGCATCTGGTCATAGAGCGCTTCTCTTATCGGTCCTTCGCAACCACGATTGAATCCCGTAAGATGATCTGGCTGGATGGTGATGTCGTTGCTATTTCTTGTTAGAGAAGGGAAGTAAGGCAGGGGATGTCCAAACATCCAGTTCCAGATGCGCAAGGCGGCCACTTTATCAAAACGGTCTGCGTGATCCCTGGTGACCCAGTCCGCAAGTTTTTGCGGAATATCTTTCTTTAGAGTGGTGTGCGTTTTCTTCTCATCTGTAGAATCAAGATGATACAAGGTGGGCGTAACCAGGTCACCGGGTTTGCCATCACGATAGAGATAGTTATCTGGCAGCACCAAAGGCTTCGGATCGGGCAGGAGCATGGCGGCGGAGCCTTTCCCGCCAGGGCCGACATTCACGCTGCTGCGGTTCAGGCAACTGGCAAGTTCATACACCTGCCTCTGTGTATAACTGGCGAAAGGATGGTCATGGCATGCGGCGCAGGTCATGTCTGCACCCAGCAGGTTTCGTGAAACCTCCACAGCGGTGCGAATGGGTTCATCTTTGTTTCTAAGTAGAAACCCGGCTGCAGGCTGACCTGCCACCGTGCCGCGCGCCAGCAGCATCTCTGTAATCATCCGATCATAAGGCATGTCTGCACGCAGGCTGTCTTTCAGCCATTGGGTGTAAGGCTGTTGGGAAACACCGCCGACTTCATCCACCACACGAAACACATCTGCCATACGCTGAAAGCGCCACGCTGCGGCCTCTGGGCTGCCGGATAACTTGTTCACCCAATGCAAACGTCTGATAGCGGGTTGGGTTTTGTCAGATAATAAAGCCGTGACTTCTTCAGCGGCTGGCAGGCGGCCCGCCAGGTCTATGAAAATGCGGCGGATAAACGTCTCGTCCGAGATGGCGGCAAGCTCTGGCTCAGGCGGCGCACCCTTTTCATGAGCCCGCGCTTGCATCGTGCGTGCCAGCGCTTGATCTATCAGTTCAGCCGCCTGTTTAACTTGCTGATCTGACATCGTGGCCGGGAGATGAGAGCCAGACTGTGCTGTGCATTCTAATCCCGGCAGGGCCGTCAGCAGAAAGGTGATGACCAAAGGAATCCTGATAAATCGAAAGCCAGGGGGCGAGAGCTTCATGCTCAATCAAACGATTGCCTGGAGCAAATATTAGCGGGGAGATGGAAGTTCGCTTGAATTCCTCCTCGTCTTACAGTCCATGTTAAGAACACGTGTAGAAAATTGATGCCTGATTCAAATGGGTTTCTTTGGCCAACTGATAAACTGGGAGAAGTGGTCGGCGATTTTTTCAGGGAAAGTTCCCGGCGGTACTTCGTTATCTATGGAAAAACCACTGTTCGTTTGGAATACAGCAGGGTCTGCGTCTTCTGGAACAACCTTGAGTAGATAGTAACCAAAGTCATTTGTTGCAAATATAAGGTATAATTCATCCTCATTTGATTGGGGGTTTGTTAATCTCCATAACGACTCTAGGTCAAGCGGTTCAATTCCCGCGATAGTGTAACATAAATCATGCTCATACTCGCCAGAAGGACACAATGTCCATTCGCTAAGATGCCATTCGGAGTCGGCGTGAATCATTTGCTTTAACTGTTCAGGAAGAGAGTGGCCAATCGCCGACTCAATCCCTGCGAAGTCAGGATTATTAAAGCGAGCTTGCCAACGCGCAAATGCTTCATGCTGCTGAGATTTAGTCAGGTCAGTATTCTTGCGAAGAGGGAACTTGAAAAGCAACCAGGCTGCTCCCAGGAGGATAAGGGAAGTCATCAGGATTAACGTGGTGCCTATCCAATGGATTTTTTCAGGAGGCGTGCCCGTTTCACGTATCGCCGCATAGGCGATTGTTATGCCCACACAGGCACTCAATAGTGCCAGGAGCCATAATCCTAGTATAATAAGAGATCGGAACCATGTATTAACAGCATTCTTCTGTGACTCCCAGTCCAGAAATTTTTTAAGATTGATGGCGTATAGCACACCGAAAGAGGGGATTATGATGCCTGATAAAGCCCACGGGAAAATATCCATCCACTCAAATCTATTCTCAATTGCGCGGCTTACGGAACCGCAAATAAACAGCAAGACGAGGCCTGCGCACCAGGCGATAAAAGACAACATGCACCCACGCTTAAGTTTGCGCCCTTCTTCGTCTCTGATGTTGTCGGGGTAAATGGACATTTAGAGGTACGGGATTGACTAAATTGGCTCCTTGGGCCAGTTGATAAACTGGGAGAAGTGGTCGGCGATTTTTTCAGGCGTCACATCTGGAGACAATTGTGCTATAAGGCTGTACCCATCATCTGTGGAAACTTCATAGACTGCTGGGTCGTCATTACCTTTCTCCAGTTTTAGGTAATAGTAACCATTCGCATGAGAAGCGAAGCACAGGAAAAGATCCTCGCTGTTTGTGGTTTTATTCCAGTTTCTCCATAGAGATTCCGTGTCGGCTGGTTCCAGACTTAGAATCATGTGCAATTTACTGTCGTTATCAAGACCCAGTGGATAAAGTATCCACTCCTTGGTCTGCCATTCTGAATCTGGACGATACATCATCTTGAATTCAAATGGAAGATGCATTTCACCTGCCGCTTCGATTCCAAGAAAGTCCGGCTTTTTCATACGTTGATTCCAACGTTCCCATGCAGCCTGTTGTTCAGCTTTAGTTTCACCTTCATATTTGCGAAATGGGTGAATCAATAACAGCCAGGCTCCTATAAAAAATGGCAGTGAAATGCAAGCAAAAAGAAACTGATTCAACCAATGGCTATGTTCATCATCTGGATGAATCGCAGCCAGTACTAAGAATACGCCCATGCAACCTACGACCGCGGCCAGTAACCAGTATCCCAGTAATATAAGAAACCTAAACCAGATAGTGCTGCCCGTTCTCTTCGCCTGCCAGTCGAGGAATGATTTTAGATCGGTGGCGAATAAAACGCCAAAGGCAGGGCAGATAAGAGTGAGTAATATCCAGCATATAAATTCAAGCCAGCCAAAATCTACATCCAATGCTTTACCTAGAGGCTTGGTAAGATAAAGGAACGCAATGGCCGTGCACCACACCACGAAGGTGAACATGCAGCCATTTTTTAGACGGCTGCCGGTTTCCTCTTCTAATTGAGTAGATAAATTATCTTCCTCCCCGGCCATGATGCGTATTTGTTAGATGGCTATGAAAACAACGGCACACTTTTACGAGTGTGCCGCTGATAAGCAATAACGATTACAAGAGCCTGTTGAGGCAACTTACAGAGACTTCAGGTAAGCAATGCTCTGCTTGATGCTTGCTAGTGCATCAGGGGACTGATCCTGCTCCACGTGGGCGTGTTTCACCCCGGCTTTCTCAGCCGCCAGCAGCAGCGGCTCGGTGGCGATGATGCCATTGCCAAGCTCTTTGAAGGCATCCGCAGGCAGGCTGCCGAAGTTAGGCACATCAATACCAGCTTTCAAATCTTTCAGGTGAACCTGAGATACACGACCCGACAGTTGATGGATCAGCTCCGCAGGTTCCTTGCCGCCCACCTTCACCCAGAATAAGTCCAGCTCGAACTGCATGTCTTGTGAGAACTCTTCCACAAATACATCAAACCCGGTCTTGCCGCCATCAAAGGGTTTGAACTCAAAGGCGTGGTTGTGATAGGAAAGCTGAATGCCTGCGGCCTTGGCTTTCTCTGCGGCTTTGTTCAGATTGGCGGCGGTCTTCTTGTAATCGTCCAGCGTCTTGCGGTTGGCGTCTGCAAGGTAGGGGACAACAAGATGGGTAAGGCCTGCTTCTTTAGCCTTCTCCATCACCTTCTGGAATTCGCTGAAGGAGTCATCTTTTGGGTTCACCGCAGAATCCCATTCAAAGTGGGAGGAGTTAACCTTCAGGCCATGATCTTTCGCGCCAGAGACGAGTGCGTCCGCATTTGGGAAACCATACAGCTCGACTTGTTTATAGCCAGCCTCAGCCACAATTTTCAGGGTGCCTGGGACATCTTTCTTCAGTTCGTTTCTCAGCGTGTAAAGCTGAATGCCGATGTTTTCGCGATAGGCTGCACCGCCTTGCAAGGCGAGCAACTGGCTAAGTGGGCCAAAGGTAAAAGCGCTGGCAAGTGTGGTGCGGAGGAAATGGCGGCGATCAAAAGTCATGGCAATGGGTTGGGTATAGGGGAATGACCAGAGGTATCAAATTCAATAATCTAATCACGCTTACTAAAGACGAAAAGGCGGCTCACCGGCAAGAGAAAGTTCAGCGAGTGAGCGCAGCCTGGGAAGCCGAAATTTGAGTTTTGTTAAGCCAGGGGTGATGTAGATTCGCTCCACCCCCTTGCATGAGTAAATTTTCTGATTCAGATCCTGATGCGCAGCATTCGCCCGCGTCAGACAGCGGCGCAGACCCCAGGCGGCTGGACGCGCATACGCATAGACAGCGGCGGCGGACTTTCATCAAGCGGCTGGCCTTTTCCCTGCCGGTACTGGGCATGAGCGGTGGTGCAGGAGCCTATGGTTACGCGACACTGCTGGAGCGACATCAGGTTCAGGTGGAGCATCGTCACATCACGCTGGATATGGGCGAGCGCGGGCCGCGGCGCTGCCGGGTGGTGGGCCTGACGGACATACACTTTGACCCCCTTTACGAACATGATTACCTGCAACGCTGTGTGAGCCTGGCGAATGCGCAGCAGCCGGACATCATCGTCTTGACAGGAGATTTTATTACCAAAAGCAGTAGTCGCGTGGATGAACTGGCGCAGGTGCTGGGCAAACTGCAAGCGCGCTCAGGAGTGTACGCCTGTCTGGGCAATCATGATCACTGGCATGAACCGCAACGGGTGACGGCTGCGCTGGAGCAGCAGGGGATTCGTGTGCTGGCCAATGAGTATGCCCGGATTGAATTAAACAAAAACATTAACGGTGAGAATGCGGGCGAACTGATACTGGCCGGGCTGCAAAGTGTCTGGGGAGGGCGGCCTGACTGGTCCCGCACCATGCGAGGATTAACCGATCGTGATCGCATCCTGATGCTGATGCATGAGCCAGACTACGTGAACACGCTGCGGCATGATCCACGCATCGTTTTGCAATGCTCCGGCCACACCCACGGCGGTCAGGTGCGCGTGCCCGGCTGGGGCGCGCTAATTCTGCCACGCTACGGCAGGCAGTTTCAGGCTGGCCTGTACACCGTCGGCAATGCAAAACTGTACGTGAATCGCGGCATCGGCACCGTGGATGAACACGTGCGCTTCTGCTGCCCGCCAGAGATCGCCTGCCTGGATTTAAGCAATGCTAGGGCCAGCGTCTGACTGCTGCATGGCGCTCAAAGTGAGTGTTTTATGGTGCGTAACATTGTTGGCCTGCCATACCTGCAGCGACTGAAAATCTGCCTGGCTAAAGCGATAAAAACTGGACGAATGAGAAAATCCGCGTAGGATTTCAGTCCCGCACTATCACACGCGAGATTAAAGGAGAGGTGGTCGAGTGGTTTATGGCTCCAGTCTTGAAAACTGGCTTAGGGAAACCTAACGTGGGTTCGAATCCCACCCTCTCCGCCATAGCTTTTCTAAAGCGTTGAGCGTGATTAGAATGCTCATTTTCAATGGATTGCAGCTTCCTGAATGTAACAAACCGCTGTAACAATGGGAGCCATGGACGATGACCCAATGTATCTGCAAAAACGCGAAAACGGCGTCTATTATTTTCGCCGTCCCATCCCGCCTGATGTGGCGGGCATAGTGCCCAAAGTCGCCTTCCAGCATTCCTTGAAGACCAAAAAGCGACTCGAAGCCCTTCACTCACATCACCTTTCTTTGTTTGAGTCCGAAAAACTCATTGAACAGGCCCGGCAAAAGCTGCGCGTAGCTGTCAAAGATGAAACTGATTTCAACCGCTTCAAATATCCTCTTCAAACGCAAGCCGCAAGGCTTGCCATGCAACCAGCAAAACCGTTTGAGAGCTTCACCCGCCCGCAATTGCTGAGCATGTTGCAGCACTGGTTCCAAAAAGAAAAGAGGGACTGCCTTACACGATACCGTAGCGCATATTTGTATGCTGACGATGAACAGAAGTGCGAGCTTGAACAGGATTTGGACGATGACGTGCCTTATCTCAGACAACCTGATGAGCACAGGGATGCTGATGGGTTGCGGGAACTTAAATGGATCATTTTGGACAGTCTCGCTTTGCAAATTCTCGAAAACGAAGATTCAGGATTTCCTAAAGACAGGATGAACAATCCGCTATTCAGGGAGTTCTATGAGCTTCTAAGTGTTTGCCACGTCAAATTGCATGAGTTGTCGCATTACGTTCTTAAAAAGGGAGAGCTCCCTCCTGAGCAAAGCCCATTGACACCACTACTGGCGGGTGTGCCCGAAATTTCTCGTGCCCCAGAGGCTCCTCTCACTTTGGATGAAGCGATTGAAAATTTCAAGCGATTGCCCGAAAGGGCCGATTTGCACAAAAGAACTCATTCAGAATACGAGATCATTTTTACGGCACTACGCGAACAAATCGGGGCACACACAATGATGCACGCAATCAACCGAAAGGCAGTTCGTGAACTTCAGGAAATCTTCCGTAAGCTGCCCAGTCGCGCCAAACAAAAATTTCCCGGTAAGAGCTTTCGCGAAATTGCGGACATCGCCACTGAAAAAAAACTTCCACCTTTGGAAGCTAAAACATTCAACAAGCGAATGAGCATGCTTCATTCGCTCTTTGCCTTTGCAAGACGAGAAGGCCATGCATTCGAGAATCCCGCTGAGAAGCTTACAGTTCCAGAGCCATCCAAACCTCTGGGTGAAAAGTCATTCACAGTAGATCAACTTAATCTCATTTTCAGTGGTGAAATTTTCCGAGCGTTTGCAGCAGAGCCAGACGCTAGACTAACCCCTAATCATCCGTTGCAACCACACATGTTTTGGACTCCGCTGATCGGTCTATTTCAGGGTATCCGAGAGAACGAGATTTTGCAGATTCGATTGAAGGATTTCCATCAGTGGGACGGCGTTGATGCAATAATGGTTCACAAGGGGCATTTAAGCCAGTCTATCAAAAACAAACCAACAAGAAGACGTATTCCAATTCATCCCACTCTAAAGATGCTGGGTTTTCTGGATTACCTAGCAGCACTTAAACTAGGTGGAGAGGAGAGAATATTCCCCGACGCTGGCGCATCAGCTTATGACGGGAAATATTCAGGCATCTACCAGAAAAAGTTCAGTCGTTATGTTCGCAAACTCATTCCTGAATTACCCAGAGGTCAGGGGTTTCACAACTTCAGACACGGTTTCGCTGATGGGTTGCACAATGCAGAGGTGAAAGAACACATCATTAAACGATTGGGTGGTTGGACGCGTGGTAAAAGCAGCTTTGATGGCTACGGCGGACGGCTGCCTCAACTATTGTTCAATGAGCTTTCCAAACTCAAATATGAAGGTTTTGACTTGTCTCATTTGTTGCCAGCATCATCAAAACCACCACAAGCGCGGGTGCGCAAACTTGCCTCTGATGCACAGCAAGCAATCGCCAGCGAATGATTGAAATTGATTTCAAATACCTGCATAAAAAAATCATTTCAATCAATGCGCTGAGTCTTTGATTCATGGGTACTTGTGGGCTATCGTGTGGCACGATTCAGTCAATGCCTGCAAGCCTATGAGCACAGCCTTTTCCATCCCTCCATGCAGGGCGCAAAGCGAGGGAACGCTTTCCAGCATTACGCCACGCAGACGCCCACAAAATTTGTCTCCTCGCGCTTATCAAGCGAGGCTGGATTTGTGCCGTCTCTATGACCTAACGCTTGCAGGTAAGACACAGGCAGAGATTGCCACAATCATGGGCAAAGACCGCGCTTGGGTTTCCCGCAGCGTGAAGCGCATTCGTGAAGACTTTTCTACGGTCTTTGAAAGGCCGCAAGCAACCCAGCTCATTGACGAACATTTGGCTCAATTGGATAGCCTTCATCGGCAGACCATGCAAACGGCAGAGAACAGCACAGGCGCGGCCAAAGTGGCAGCCATGCGCCTTGCTATGGATTTGCTGAGCAAACGCGCAGAATACCTCCGCAATGTGGGTTTGCTGCCCAATGGTGAGCAACAGCAAGCGGGAGCGGTGCGTGAAGGTGAATGGATTTCCGTCAGCGATATGCAGCAGGAAATTTCCCCTGCCAACATGCAGCAGATGATTGTTGAAATGGCGGATGACATCAGACGCCGTGAACACAATGAAGCGCGGTTCCGCTTTCCTCCCAGTCCCTTGGCTGACTCTACGAGTGCTGACACCTCAAGTGCTCCCCGTGTTTTCGGCTTGTCAAGAATCGCCTGATAGCTTGCATTTTTTTGTCATTCCGTATAGGATGACTACGGCGTGAGTTCACACATCACGCTGGGGCCTAAAGAACCTCGCGTTAAGCGGCTCGGTGTCGCCGCAAGAACACCCCTAGACCAAACGGTCTGGGGGGCACTGGCGTATGTCCAGCCATCAGTCCGCTGGTGGTAAAGGCCATTGCGGTCGTCTTAACGCGGCTTCTTTACCCCCAGTCCACCTGTCTGTGCCTTTGTCAAAGCGGGTGGCTTCGTGAAAGCAGCTAACGAACCGCCCATTCATGTCAAACAGTAAATCTCCCGCTTCCCTCAATTGGTATTACGCCCAAAACGACAACTCCATTGGCCCTGTGCCTTTTGCCACTTTACAAGCGCTTCATGCCGCTGGTCAAATTACAGATGAAACCTTCGTGGTTGAAGCAGGCAGCGAGGAATGGAGGCACTACAGCAGCTTAATTGCACCCGCACCACTTGAGCTTCCTTCATCAGAGCAAAAGCTATTACTGCAACAGAAGAACTGTAACACCACAATCGGTGAATCCCCCAAGTCCCCTACTAGTAATGAAAAACAACCCACTTTCAGAGAGGGCTGCTTTGGATGTCTTGGCCTTTTGATAATCATCGGCTTCTTTGCGGTAGTCATCGACAAATGCTCCTCTTCCAAAGAGAGCAAATCAACCAGCACGACAAGCATTAGCAAAGTTCCCGTTCATCGTGGCGATGTCTCCTTGGCCCAACCGTATGAAATCATTGGTTCAATGGGCGGCGGAATTGGCAAAACAGTTTGGATTCTCGCCCCTGCCGCTGAAAGCGCGGAACAACGCGCCGCAACCGTCTATGCCGCAGCCAAGAAGATCGTAAGCTCCAATGACATTGATGGTAACTTCTCCGTGGTGCTCGCAATTGATCGTGAGTTTGCCGGGGCTATTCCAAACGCCGATCATGGTCTTTATACTGCCAGAGCTACATTGAAGAGCCAAAAGTTCGCGAATGGTAAATGGCAATCCATCAAACATTGGGAGGTTTTCGCTTCAAAAACACCCCGCACGCAAGAAAGCCTCATCGTTCTGAAAACCATCTATGGTGCCGCTAAATCCCACAATCTGAAATGGGAGCAGGACTATGCCGCTTTCATTTCACAGGAAGGAGAAATATCACAAGAGGAAGCAGAAACCAAAGTGAAGGATGTCATGCAGCTTGGCACGCCGGGTGAGCCTTTTGAATTCACTGATTCAACATCGGCTAACGAAACTTTACAGGCTGCCGCTCCAAAGCCAATCGCAACGATTTCTCCTTATAGGAACCGCTATATCTACATGGAAGGTGTGAACGGCATCTTGTTTGGGAACACCCCAGTGAGCACTTTGGAGGACATGGTGAAAGCTGTTTACCTCGGTGACATCACGCCTGAAAAAGCTTCTCAATACACATTCCGAACATTTGGTGGACTTGGAGAATATCGTTTCTTACAAACTTCCGGGGAATACTTGATCTACAATTTTGGAATCCCTTCACGCGAAACATGGGATGCCGCGTTGCCACGCAACCGCGCCTTTGATGAAAAAAGGCGGGGGACGCTCAGTCTTGAACGCTACTACGAACAAATGAAAAATAATAAAAGCGGCGCGATCCAAGCCAAAAACGCAGTGCGAATCGCTGGCATGGAAGAGTTCACAACAATCAACGGCTTGGTGAAGCGGCTTCCCATACTTGAGTGTGTTGATTTATAGTCTATTTTTGATACTCGGGCCGGGTTGTGTAGAAAGTTTTTTGTCACTCAACCATGACGACACCTCTTTCTGAATATCTTCTTCTGGATTCAAAGGATCAAACACCCGATACAACTTTCCAACAAGGTCTGTGTGTAACGTTTTTAATGTTTTGTCCTTCAAAAGACATACATGTTTCTTTAACCCCATCATGAATCCCAACTCTAGCGATACATTTGGATTAAAGTCCTCCGCTTCGATACGTTCAAATACTGCAATCCCAAATCGACAACCGAAAATATAGGTTAGAATATTTGGAAACAAATCATCGTTATACTGTTTATCATCAGCCCTCAGGGCAATGATACCGTGTTCTTTCAGTGAAGCTTTGATGGCACTAGTGATTCTCTCATGCGCACTGGTTCGCCCAAATCGCATCATTATGAAAGCCACCTTTGAAGGGTCTGGGTGATCTTCTCTGAACAAATCTAAGCTTTCTGCGATTTCTGACGGAGGAGTGACAAATTGCGTAGGTGTAATAGCAGCGAAGTTCGTTTCTACCGCTCGAAAACCTTTGGGCGTAACCGTGCATGTTCTACCTGTTTCCATAGAACGATGGCGCTCTCTGCCTGAGATTATTTCATAAACTTCATCTTCTTTGGATATTTGACATTCGATCAGCGACAATTGAGCAAGTGAGTCCAAACTCATTTTAGTGACCTTTGGCACTTGCACAAAACCTGGACTGGTGAGTATGACCGGCCCTTCCATTGACCACATCAAATGAAACTCATCCTCAATCGTTCCATTGCGAATCAACTCGACTAGTTTTGTTAGGACTTCTTTACTCCGATCAGTAAGGTTCTGCATCAGTCAGGCTTTTACTTTGTATTCGAGAAAAGATCAACCAATCAAGATCATGGTCATCACGCGACGTGTAGTTTAAGAAGATTTCTAGGAATTAAAACTAGGGCTATGATTCGCCCAAGCAGCTTTAACCCTTTGAACGGTTAATTTCGCTTTGCCTGTGATAGCTACGATTTCACGAAAGGAGCGCTTATTCGCAAGAAGCCTAACAATGTCTCTGTGCTTCATTAAATAATCATTTCGGGCGATTGTGGAGCCTTGGGGGCGTCCAAGAACCTTCCCCTTACGGCGGGCTTCCACAAGGCCAGAGCGCACCCGCTCAACCAGCATCTCACGCTCGCTACGGGCCATCTCTGCCAGCAGGGCAAACATAATGGCGGCGGCGGGGTTGCGCTTACCATTTTCAAGCAATGTCTCAATGCCCTGTTGATGCCAGTAAAGAGACACGCCCGATTCTTCCAGAGCCTCAACAAAGGCATGTGCAACGCTACTGCGACGGGCAAGACGGGAAACCTCATGAACCAGTACTTTTTTAACCACCCCATTTTTAGCGAGCGTCAACGCCCTTTGAAGCCCCTCTCGCTTATCTGCATCCGCTTTGCCTGAAACAGTCTCCTGACAGGTCTCAACAATGTGATAGCCCTTCTTGACAGCATGTTCAGTGAGTTCGGCAACTTGTCGGTCTGTTTCCTGTTTGCTCGTGGAGACGCGAACAAGAATGCAAACAGGGAACGGTTTCTTTTCCATAAAAAGATCATAGCGAAAGTCATTAGCATGGCTACAAAAAACATATGTTTTTTGTGAGACGGTCAAAGCGATGAAAATTGAACCTTGAAGCATTGATCCTTCGTTGAAATTCGAGCGAGGGTTTTTTGTAGCCCACTCCGGCCAACCACCTTTACATTCTGAAGTATAAACCTTGTGACACCGCGCCATCTGTGCTACATTAGCCCTTCAAGATTGAGTTTTGTCCTAACCAATCACGTTCAATTTCAAAGCAACACGATTTGGCCTTTGAAATTGATTTCAAAAGTGTGGTTTTTTGGCTTTCTACAAGACGGGTGGTGCGATGATAATCGCCTTTGCCTCAAAGCCTCTTCCACTGTGTTACCCGAATTCTCCCTCGACTACCTCCCACAAATTGACCACGCCAGAGAAGACAAAATCTCTATCGACATCGGCGGGTGGTTTGTAAATTGTCAGCCCAGCACCATTCGCTCTATTAGAGCTGCTTTAGGTCAGCCACCGGCCAATTCCGAAACCCCAGAACATTATGGGTGGCTGTTCCAACAACCTAATCACAACAATGACACTGAACCCATGAAAGTTCGTCATTTCTCCAGAGGAACGATTTTAACTGTGAATAACGCATCGAATGCACCTTATCCACTGTTCACGGGCACGCTCAAAACATCCGTGGTATCCACGCCCCAAACAAGGGTTGCTACGCGCCGTTACAAGTTTAATGCACGGCTCTACCTCAACCCTCTCCGCTACGCCCGCCACCAGTTCGCTGTGCGCCCCGCAAATATCGTCAGGGCGGGAAGCGAGATGCTTTGCCATGGCTTTTCTCCACAAGCTGCTGGTGGTGAATTGCCTTTAGATCGTGAAATCAGGGATAATTTTCTGCCAATGGCAGGCAGAATGTTTCAAATAGCAAATGACCCAACCCAATGGCACGGTCGAGTTGTCGGATACCTTCGCTCCGTCCGGAATGTGCTGGGAAGCGAATTGAGGCGGGCTGTTCAACAGAATGGAGCACAGTTGGAATATCCTCATATGCCGCGCACGGGTACACCTGTGACTAAATTCAATGTGCGTGAGGTGGAGATTACATTTGATTTTCGACATGAAGACCCTTTGGGTCAAATTCATGCTCTGGAGCCTTCGCTACGCATCCTTTCCAGCCGTACCACACGCAGAGATTACGGCCTACCCGCCAATGGCTCAGTTCGTGATTTGAACTGCATTTCGTGGACATTTCATTTTCGACGCGGGATCGCTGTCAAACTCTATGCCAAAACCACTCGCAGAATTCGGCTTGAGATTTGTTACGACCTCTCAGAACGGGATGGACGACACACATTCCAGAGCCTCGCAGGCGTGTTCCGCTTTCTCCACAATCTGCGACAAGATGCTCTAACACACGTTGCCGATTTCTTTGCTCGCCTTCGAGCGTTGAGTCCACCCGATCTTGATCTGACATCACCCTTGGGCTTTCTGAGAGAGTGGTTTGCTACCATTCCCAAAAAGTCACAGAACATTGGCCCTGATTTGTTGCTCATTCTGGTTCACAACCTACAAATCTGCTTGGCAGACAATGATCCCATGAGAAGTGCTGTTCTCGCACTTCGCAGGCGCGGCTTGCTCAGATTCAATGGGACAGGTGACGAAGTAACAGAACAATGGCAATCTGCCTTTGGCTACCTGAGATATCTGCTTCCCAACGAGAGAATACGTCCTGCTCGTGTTCGTTCCCCGGCCCTACATGCCTCTCCACAAGCGCGAGTGCGCCCCTATCCCGGCTAGCAAGGAACAACCGACACACCCCACTAGGGTAGTTTCAAAATTTGCGCGTTCGTCCGATATAAACGACGGCTTTTGCCCCCAGAAAAAAACGAGAATTCACTTCTAAAACCCAACGCAATAGCATCCTTCATAGGATAAAAAAACTTATGTCGAATTCTCAATCAAAAGAACGCTACGTCACTATCCGCGATCGGCACCGTTGCTTTTCGCCAGAGACCTTAGGCTCGTACAATTTTTTCACCCAAATTGTCGAGTTCACTAGCTTGTCAGAAGTTGATCTGGACAAACTCGTAGAGCTTTATCGTGAGCACAAAGAATCTGGAAACACGATTCAATTCTCAGACGAACTCTATAGTCTGGTGGTTCGGGTTCATCCTATTCTTGCACATGAGTATACGCATTTTATTGACGCAACCTCTACGGTTTGGGGATTGAGACTCCTTCGTGATATCTATTTCGCATACAACATACAGGCGAATGAGAGTCAATACTTCCATGCTAAACATGCGGCGGATCAGGTGAAAAAGATTAAGATGCCCTCCTACTATTCAACATCAGAAGAGAGTGTTTCCGTAGATGTGCCATGGAGGTATCAAATTACTTGCGGGTCAATTTTTGATCAAAATGGTCATCCGTCCAAGCGTCAGATTCCATTCTTGCGGTTTTTAAACTCTAGCAATGAACCTTTTGCAAGATGTCCCATTAGCCTTCTTTCAATGCTTGAGGCATCAGCCACTTATCAAGAGTTAAATAGCTTTTCAGCAGCACTTCGCCTCTTGCCGGAGGATAAGAAACTTGTAGAGAATGCACTTCTTGAAGAGCGATTTCTGAAAAGATTATATAACCGAAATTTTACGGAGTATTCGGTGTGTACACATTTTGTTGCCAATTGGCACGCAATTAAAGACGCTGCACCCGCTTATCATCTGACAGCCGCATTTGTTAGACTTTCTTTAAATATCGCTACTAGCGACATCTCAAAATTTTCAATCAGTAAGGAAGTTTCCTCTATTATTTTTCCAGGGCAATTTCCGCAGAGGAACGAGGTCGAAGAGAAATTTAATGCTTCATTGAAAGAAGGTGACAGAGCGGTTTTGTTCACAGTTCTGGTGCGTGTAATGAAAGCAATTTTCCCTCTGAATAAAAGCTTCAAAGAAGCATACCGCGACGTCTTAGCTAGTGCATTGCAACACTTTGATTTGGAACTGAGTGATATTGAAAGCAATTCTCGCTCAGAGTATTTGAAACTTCATGAAGAATTCAGAGGGCTGAAACTGGTTCCAGAAGCATTGTCCAATGCTATTTTTCACAACTTCAATACTTTCGACGAAATTTATTCACCCGATATTAAATTTCCTCAAATGCAGTTGCCCCCAGCATTTTATGCAGACCTTAAGCAAAGACCTTCATTTTTAGGCCAGAGCAAAAACTTTGGAACTTTTAATCTCGAAGATCATGCGGATGCCTTATATCCACATGTGATGTGGATGACAGATTTTTCGGATGCCTGTATTTGAAAAAAATTTGAGAGCAAATGTTTGACTTGCGCCGTCTCCGTATCCTGCAAACTATGACGCGCTGTAACAATTTCCCGTTACGCAGCAATTCGTTACAGAATCGCAATCTTTTGATAATGAGCACATTGAGAGGGGTGATGAAGAATCCCACCCTCTCCGCCATTTTGTGAATCGGGGTCATGTACGGACCTTGATGCTTTGAAATCGACATCAAATTGATGACGTGAATAATTTCATGGTATGACCAAGACGCAGATTCAAGTTCCTGAAGAGCTTTTCCGTGATCTCAAGGCGTTTGTTCATGAAGCAAGGTGGTGCTAAAGAATGCAGAGGATAAGCAAGGGTTATGGAAATCAGTTTCCTGAAAGAAATGAACCAGTGGTTCGACAAGCATCCGTTACTGCCGCGGCGGCATATGCATGTGGTGCATGAAGACGAACCATTTGATATCTTCTCGCTTCACCGGGCGATCGTATTTGTTCACACAAGCTGGAGTGGCCCGTCTCATTTTGGGATCACCAACTTTTTATCCGCGATTAGCCAGGTCCATGATTTCAACGTCAACGTGTATTTTGTTAACCTGGACTTTGTGAGGCATGAAGAAATGAAAAACTGGGTCGAAGGGACTTCAGTTATCATCCGCTGCGCTGGTGAAACTTTCTGGATGATTCATGGCAAGGTCTGCGCGATTCATCCCACCGTGGGTTGGGACCAGTTAGAGGTGATCAAGGAGAGAATTCGACTGTTTATGCAGGTGGAATGAGTTGCCATTCTTGGCCCAAACGGTTTATTCAAGCCAAGGCAAATGATCTAGTAGTGCGTACATCCGGGTTCTGATTTGCCTTTTCTTTTTTTTGTGCGATGGCGGGGGATGATCTGGAGACTTCTTTTGGCCGTGGGGATATTGGGGCTTTGCTCGTGCAGCGTCACTGCCAACCTTTACCCCGTTGCGGGCCATATGTCGAAGCAGACTCCTTTGCCTGTGCTTAAGGCTAAAGTTTACGGCGTCATGGGAAATTCAGGAGATGTGGAATTGACTCTAAGTAGCGGAGAGCACCTTGCCGGGCGTTGGTCGTCTCTTGCACCACGCCAAGTGATTAGATCCACAGGATCAGCAACGGGAACCATCAGTAATGGGTTAAGTTCCGCCATCGTCACGGTTTATGGTTCAGGTACCAGTGTAGCGAATGTACCTGGAATTAACAGAGGCACAGCATTTTTGACCGGCCCCCGCGGCACCACGATGGAAGTTGAGTTTTGGACTGGCAGCGGGACAGCCAGTGGCAATGGTGTTGCCGTGGATAACCGTGGCAATATATTTAAGGTGATCTTTTAATTATGAAACTTACTTCTATTGGCGCTTTTACATTGGCGTTGGCTTGCGTGGGGTGCGCTGGAACCTACTCCACGATTGACGAAGGTTTTGCTTACAAGATGCCCCAGACTAACGCTGAGCAGGTTGTTCAAGGCGCAATCAAAAGTCATATTGTTAATGACAGAATACTGGAAAATAAAGGCCTTATTGCGTCCGGTTATGCTAGAAGCATTATTGATACTCAAACTTACACAGTATCGGCAATTCCAGTCCCAAACTTAAACGCATTTGGGTTTGAAGTTAACCATCACGGAACCATGGCTAATGGGCCGGCGAAAGCCCGTCAGATTTACCGAAGCGTGATAAATAGAGCTGAAGCGTCAGGAGAAAAAACGTCAATCCGTTAATGTAATGAGGCTGTTCTTAGTTCTTACCTTGGTATGTGGATTATGCTCTTGTTCTGGATTCAGCTACGTGTACAAAAATTACGGAGGCGTCAAAGTCCTGAAACATCATGGTCCCGATTTCGCAATTCGTGTCTTTGACAAGCCAGAAGAAGGGCGAATGATGGTAACTCCTACTCTTGGTTCTTCAATGGCTCAGGGTGCCGTTGCCGGTTGGACTTTGGGTATGGTTGACACCTCTGGTTCCAAACGCCAAATGCAAACGCAGGCCCAAGATTTTTTAGATCATAACGAAAGAAACGCGACGATATATAAAGGCGACATGATCTTAAAGCCACAGTGGGAGTTTTGGTATCGCTCCAATCGGGAGATAATGGCCAAGAAGGAATAAGGAACTACCCTTCCACTTGCTTGAACAGTTTCAGTGCATGGATGGGGCAAGTTTTTATGGAACTTCAATGTGTGCATCGTGAGAACGATGCACAGCTGTATTACAACAATCAACGACTGTTTATGCAGGTGGAATGAGTGCCGGCTCAATTCAGCTTCACATACCGCAATCTCAAAGCATTGGTGATGACGGATACGGAGCTAAGGCTCATGGCGGCTCCGGCGAGCATGGGGCTGAGCAACCAGCCGAAGATGGGATAAAGTAATCCGGCGGCGACAGGGATGCCGAGGCTGTTATAGAGAAAGGCGAACCACAGGTTCTGGCGGATGTTTCTCATGGTGGCTTTACTTAGACGAAGTGCACGCACCATGGCGCTGAGGTCACCTTTTAACAATGTGATGCCTGCACTTTGCATGGCGACATCACTGCCGGTGCCCATGGCAATGCCGACATCTGCCGCAGCCAGGGCAGGGGCGTCATTGACGCCGTCACCGGCCATGGCGACTTTGTATCCCTGATCACGCAGGGCTTTGATGCGGCTGATCTTGGATTCGGGCGTGGCATCGGCTTCCACGGAATCAATGTTTAACTCTTTAGCCACCACCGCTGCGGTGCGTGCATTGTCGCCAGTAAGCATGTGTATCTTGATGCCTAAATCATGCAAATCACGAATGGCTTCATGGGCGGATTTTTTGATCTGATCTGCCACAGCGATGATGCCTGCGGCCCTGCCATTGATGGCGATGAACATGGCTGTTTTACCCTGTTGTTGTAATGCAGCGGCAGGCTCTTCAAGGGCGTCACAACCGACAACATGATGCTGCTTCAATAATTCAAGTTTACCAATGAAGATAGTCTGTCCTTCGACCTGACCTTGCACACCGCCGCCAGTGATAGATTGAAAGCTCTGTGCTTTGCCGAGGGAAAGCTGGCGTTGTTTTGCCCCGCGCACAATGGCTTCGGCCAGTGGATGCTCGCTGCCTTGCTCAAGTGTGGCGCTAAGTTGCAATAACTTATCTTCTGAAGTTATGTCGTTATTAGGAGATGATATAAGAATAACATCAGTTAGTTCTGGTTTGCCTTCAGTAAGGGTGCCGGTTTTATCAACGACAACGGTATCTATTTTCTCCATGGCTTCCAGGGCGGCTGCATTCTTGACCAATACTCCGACCTGAGCGCCACGGCCCACGCCGACCATGATGGACATGGGGGTGGCCAGGCCAAGCGCGCAAGGGCAGGCGATGATCAGCACGGCTACGGAATTTACCAGGGCATGCACCAGCGCGGCTTCTGAACCCAGCGCCCACCATAGGATGAAAGTAAGCACTGCTATGCCAAGCACGGCGGGGACAAACCAGCCTGCTACGCGGTCTGCCATGCTTTGAATGGGCGCGCGGCTGCGTTGCGCTTCGCCCACCATGCTGACGATTTGTGCGAGCAGTGTATCTGCACCGACTTTTTCTGCTTTAATGACAAGACTGCCGGAGCCATTCACAGTGCCGCCAGTGACGGCATCGCCTTGTTGTTTCTCCACAGGCACGGGCTCGCCTGTGATCATGGATTCGTTCACTGCGCTGCTGCCTTCTAGCACGATTCCATCCACTGGAACTTTCTCACCGGGACGCACGCGTAGTTGATTTCCCACTTGCACGTCATCAAGTGGGATTTCTTCATCGCCGTCTTTACTGACCCGCAGGGCACGCGGCGGCGCCAGATCAAGCAAAGCACGTATTGCTGAACCAGTGCGCGCTCTGGCGCGAAGCTCCATGACCTGCCCTAAAAGCACCAGCGTGATGATCACTGCCGCGGCTTCAAAATAGAGCGGTGACGCCTCATGAGAGTCTGACGCAGGCAGCAAATGTGGCGCTAATAACGAGACCCAGCTAAACAGGTAAGCTGCACCCACGCCAATGCTGATGAGCGTCCACATATTAAAGTGACGTGTCACCACGGAGCGCCAGCCACGACGAAAAAATGGCTGTGCAGCCCATAGCACCACGGGCGTGGAAAGGAGCGCCTGCATCCAGCGTGATGCGGTGCTGGATACCCAGCCATGTGCCAGTGATGGAAACAGGTGCGCCATGGCCACGATAAACACCGGTAGTGAAAGGGCGACGCTGATCCAGAAGCGGCGCGTCATGTCACGCAACTCAGCATTGTCTTCCTCATCTTCATCACCCTGTGCATCCGGTATGGATTCTAACTCCAGCGCCATGCCGCAGATGGGGCAGTCACCTGGTTTGTCTGATCGCACCTCTGGATGCATGGGGCAGGTGTAAACCTTTGTGGCAGATGCGGGTTTTTTCCACGCAGGATTACGCTCCAGCGCCATGCCGCAGACGGGACAGTCACCCGGTTTGTCTGAGACAACGCCTTCACACATGGGGCAGAAGTATCTGGCAGCGGCGGGTGGTCTTACATCAGCGTCTTGATGATGATGCTCATGCTCCTTCTTGTGTGAGCAGCACGAATGACCATCTGCCCCTGGCGAATGTGACGAGGGTGAGGGCGGCGACTTTGAAGTATGGGAATCGTGAGGCTTCATGGCAGACAGGAGGGCGGCGGCGAAAGTAAAATGCACCTTTCACAAAGACACACGCAGGCGCAGCTATTTTGTTACAGACTTTCTGCCTGTCGTCAGCAAATCATCCTCAGTCGGGTTTGTTTTGTTTCATTGGACAGGGCCGCGGTGCTGCCCGTATCTATAAATGGACATGGATATTTTTGCGCTGCTTTTACCACATCGGCGGGAGTTTATTTCCTTTGCTGCTTCACGTTTGCGTCATGCAGACGCGGCGGCAGATGTGGTGCAGGACTGTCTGGTCAAGGCTTTGCAGGCGGGGAACGCGCCTGTTCAGGAGACGGGCGCAAAGGCGTGGTTTTATCGCATCCTGCGGCGGGCTATCATTGATCTTCATCGCCGACAGCAGGCACGTGACAGGGCCATGAAAAGTCTGCAGCAGGAAATGCAGGCGCAACTTCCTGCTGCTACGTCCTCCAGTTCAGCACCCAGCCCTTGCCGCTGTGTGTTAAAGCTGGTGAAAGCGCTTCCTTTGGAAGATGCAACGTTGCTGCAAAGGGTGGATATGGATGGCGATTCAGCTACGCAGGTGGCGCTATCGCTCGGCCTGCGTGTGAACACGCTTAATGTTCGGCTATATCGCGCACGCAGAAAACTGCGTCTTGAACTGGAGGTCACCTGTAAAAACTGCGCCACAAATGAAGGCGGCTGCCTTGACTGTCAGTGCGCCGCATGATTGGGGATGTGGGGCATGGCATTATGCCACATCAGGTATGAGGCGAGCCAGGCTGAGAAAATCCACCTGTCTGGATAGTCGGCCATTTATCGCACCATCTGCCAGCACTTCACCAATCGCCGTGGATAACTTAAAACCATGGCCGGAGCAGCATGAGGCCAGCAGCACCTGTGCATGTTCCGGGTGAAATCCGATGATGAAATTCTTATCCGCAGCATCCGTATACAGGCAGGTGCGGCCAGATTCCACAGCCCCGATCATGCCGGGAAAGGCGCGGTGTAGGAAGGGTGTTAGGGCGGCATCATCTTCAGGTTTAATGCTGAAATCTCTATCTTCTGGCTGGTTCAGATAGTCGCCCCCAGTATCTTCTGCACTTTTCATGGTGCCGCCGTTTAAAGAAGGAAACCCATAAAAGTCGCTGCCCTGATTTTTCCAGATCCACACGGGTGTGTCTTTAAAGAGGCCGGGCCTTGTCAGATGATGCCAGAAAAGCACCTTGCGTCTGACCTTTAAAGAAACGCCCAAAGCGGCGAATTCCGGCGCGACCCAAGCGCCTGTGGTAATGACCAGTCTGCCGGCGTAAAGTTCCCGCTTGCTGGTGGTGATGCGAACGCCATCTCCATCAGGTTCCCAGCTTAGCAAGGATTCTCCGCTGAAAATATCAGCGCCATGTTTCTGAGCCATGGCGGCATGAGCCTGAACACAGTTTTCAACCTTTAAGTAGCCGCCTTCAGGATCAAAATAGACCACATGGCTTTCAGGAACCTGAAATTCAGGATAACGACGGGTTGTTTCTGCACTGGTAAGTTTTTCGTGGGGCAGGTTATTAACTTCAAAGCAGCGCTTCAAGCCCTGGATAAAGGTGCTGTCTTCCTCTCCGATGCAAAGAAGGCCGGTTAACTGCAATAAGTCGCTGCCTGTCTCAGCTTCCAGGTCACGCCATAAATCATAGCTGCGTTCCAACAGCGGAACATAGTCGGGGTGCAGAAAATACGCCTTGCGTATGATACGGGTTTCACCATGGGAACTGCCGCGATCATGGCCAGGCTGAAAGGGGTCCAGCCCTGCTACGCGCAGGCCTTTTTTTGCCAGATGATAAAGCGTGGATGAGCCCATGGCCCCGATGCCTGCCACTATGACATCATAACTTTGCATGAAAAAGTGAGGAAGTAAGTCGTCTTAGTTTACGGTCAGAACAGTGTCAGATACTGCTCCGTTTCCCAGCGGGAGATTTGACGATGATACTCGTTCCATTCGCGCCATTTCACACGCAAAAATTCACCTGCAATAGGCCCCAGGGATTCTGCAATGACGGGGTCCTGCTCCAGCGCAGTGAGCGCTTCCTTCAGGGATTGCGGCAGCGTTGTCAGTCCGCGCTTGTAAATCTCTTCACGCGACATCGCGTACAGGTTGCCCAGATTGGGATCGCCAATGCTGAGTTCATTGGCAATGCCATCCATGCCAGCGGCAATATAGGCTGCAAAGGCAAGATAGGGATTTACTGCGGCAGAGACGGTGCGGTCCTCCACATGGCCGGGCCCGCAAATGCGCAGCATCTGGGTGCGATTGTTATCGCCATAACTGATAAATGCAGGCGTCCAGGTGAAGCCGGATTTTGCGCTGAATAGTCCAGGTCCAACCTGCAGGCGTTTATAACAGTTCGCCGTGGGGGAGGTGATGGCGCACAAGGCCGGTGCGTGCTTCAAGACACCCGCCAGAAAGTGATAGGCCATCTTTGACATGCCAAACCCCCGGCTGTCTTCATGGTCTGTGAATACGTTTTCACCAGTGTCTGCGCTGGCCAGATGGTAATGAATATGTGCGCCGCTGCCTGTGCGGTCTGCAAAAGGCTTGGCCATGTGTGTGGCTATGGCGCCGTACTTTTGCGCCACCTGGCTGGTCATCATTTTAAAGAAGGTATAGCGGTCAGCTGTGGTCAGCGCTTCCGTGTAGTTAAAGTTCACTTCATACTGGCCATTGGCATCTTCATGATCGGTTTGGTAAACTCCCCAGCCTAACTGGTTACAGTAAGTGGTAATATCTTGCAGATATCCCATGGCTGATGATATGCCTTTAAAGTCATAGCAAGGCTTTGCCAGGGTGTCCACATTGGCTGGGTCCCATGGGGCAAGTGTGCCGTCTGGCTTTTTTACCACCAGGAAGTGTTCGGGTTCAATGCCAATGTTGGCGATCAAGCCCAGCTTGTTCTTTAAGCTGCCTAGCACCCGCTTTAAATTGGTGCGTGCGCAGTAGGCGTAGGGTTTCTCATCCACAAAGATGTCAGATGCAAAACGCGCTGTGTTCGGCTGCCATGGCAGAGGCGTGTAGGTGTCCAGGTCAATGCGCGCCATCATGTCATGCGAATGAGGGCCCTGTCCCAGTCCCCACACCGCCGCACCGGCAAAGCCTGCACCATCCTCCGTGAGTGCATCCAGCGTTTCTGCCGGGCACATTTTCACCTTGGCAGAGCCATGGATATCCACAAACTGGGCCAGAAGAAACTGCACGCCATCTTCGGCGATTTGGCTGCGTAAGGTGTCGCGATCAATACTCATGGCAAAACGATAAATGTTTTATAATGCAATTCTTGTTGCATTAAATGAAACATGAGGCAAATGAAATTCGTTAATCAATTGCAGAACCATGTGTGGAATTGTTGGCCTTTTCTTCAAGAACGCTGAGATGGAGCCGGAACTGGGCCATCACTTTGCACCGATGTTGGAAACCATGTGCTCACGTGGGCCAGACAGCGCAGGCTTCGCCATTTATGATCAGGAATGTACAGAGGGCTGGTTTAAGTTGTCGCTGTATCATCCTGATCTGGGCTATGACTGGACCAGGGTGGCGGCATCACTAGGCGCGGTGGGTTATGAGACGATTGCCAATCATGCATTAATGGAAGTTCGGCTGCCTGAGCAGCCGATGTTGCGTAAGTTGCAACAGGACTGGCCGGAGGTAACGATCATGAGTGCAGGAAGGCGAATCCAGATCATGAAGGATATGGGCACGCCGCAGGAGGTGGTATCACGCTTTGGTGTGAAGGGTATGAGGGGCAGTCATGCCATAGGTCATACACGGATGGCCACCGAAAGCGCTGTGACCACGAAGGGTTCCCATCCCTTCTCGACGGGCATGGACGTATGCCTGGTACACAATGGTTCTTTAAGCAACCATAACCGGCTGCGCAAAAACCTGGAACGCGATGGCATCATCTTTCATACGGAAAATGACACCGAGGTCGCAGCAGGTTATCTGGCGTGGAGGCTTAGACAGGGGCGCTCCCTACGTGAGGCATTGGAGGCATCACTGGATGATCTGGATGGTTTCTATACCTTTGCGGTTGGCACGCAGGATGGCTTTGCTGTGCTGCGTGATCCGATTGCCTGCAAGCCGGCGGTGATGGCTGAAACAGATGACTATGTAGCCATGGCATCCGAGTATCGCTCACTGGCGGAGCTGCCTGGTGTCGAGAAAGCACGCCTCTGGGAACCTGAACCTGGCGTGGTGTATAGCTGGTCCCGCTGACCTGTGTTCAGATAGATTAATTAACTCCTTTAAACACCCCTGTTCATGAGTTCCACCATTACCGAGAGAAGTCATAAAATGGAGCAGACTGTATCCTATCCCTCCACTGATGTAGCTGCTGGATTTGCCCAGCGGGTGGTTGACCTTGATCAGCACACGGTGCGTGAACTTAATGCAGCGCTGCATGCCTCTGAATATGCCACCTCATGGCAGGCGCTTAATCCTAAAGGGCGGCATGCCCTGGCTGTGGGGCTTACAAAATCGCATCATGTAACCCTAGAAGGGCATGCGGGCTACTACTGCGCAGGCATGAACCAGATGGCGCATGTTATTGTGAAAGGGAACTGCGGCACGGGCGTGGCAGAAAACATGATGTCTGGCCGTGTGCATGTGATGGGGAACGCCAGCCAGAGCGCCGGGGCGACTGCGCATGGTGGATTATTGGTTATTGATGGAGATGCTTCTGCAAGATGTGGCATATCCATGAAGGGCATCAATATCGTGGTGAAAGGTTCCGTCGGCCACATGAGCGCCTTTATGGGACAAACAGGAACGCTGGTGGTGTGTGGCGACGCTGGAGATGCACTGGGGGACTCCATCTATGAGGCAGTGATCTTTGTAAAAGGCAGGGTGGCCAGCCTTGGCTCTGATTGTGTGGAAAAAGAGATGCGCCCTGAGCACATCGAACTGCTTCAAGGGCTGCTGAATGAAGCTGGTTGCCATGCAAAGCCGCATGAGTTTAAACGCTATGGATCAGCCCGGAAGTTATATAACTTCCATGTGGATCACGCCTCAAGTTACTAAATCAGTAACTTATCACTAACCTGCTTTATTTATCCTTTGTATTTTATGACTCCTGGCTTGCGCGAATCCCAACTGTTTAATCGCAACATCATTCATGAAATCCAGCGTGCCGCAGAGGAGGGGATTTATGACATACGCGGATGGGGAACCAAACGTCCGCTGCCGCATTTTGATGACCTGGTGTTTCTCGGCGCCAGCATGTCACGCTATCCATTGGAGGGGTATCGTGAAAAGTGCGCCACGGATGTCATTCTGGGAAACAGGTATGCTAAAAAGCCGCTGCACCTGAAAATTCCCGTTACCATTGCAGGCATGAGTTTCGGCTCCCTAAGCGCCAATGCAAAGGAGGCATTGGGCCGTGGCGCCAGTGAAGCAGGCACCTCAACTACCACTGGAGATGGAGGCATGACGGCTGAAGAAAGGGGGCGCTCTGATCTGCTGGTTTATCAATATCTGCCATCACGTTATGGCATGAACCCTGATGATCTGCGCAAGGCAGATGCCATAGAGATCGTGCTCGGCCAGGGAGCCAAGCCAGGCGGAGGCGGTATGTTATTAGGGCAAAAAATAAGCGACCGGGTGGCACAGATGCGTAACCTGCCAAAGGGCATAGACCAGCGCAGCGCCTGCCGTCATCCAGACTGGACCGGCCCGGATGATCTGGCGATCAAGATCGAAGAGTTACGTGAAATCACCGACTGGGAAAAACCTGTTTATGTGAAGATAGGAGCTTCACGCACATACTATGATGTAAAACTGGCAGTGAAATCTGGCGCAGATGTCATTGTGCTGGATGGCATGCAAGGGGGCACCGGAGCCACCCAGGATGTGTTCATTGAGCACGTGGGCATACCCACCCTGCCCGCACTGCGGCAGGCGGTGGAAGCGCTCCAGGAAATGGGCATGCATCGCAAAGTGCAGTTAATTATCTCCGGTGGGATTCGTACCGGTGCTGATGTGGCCAAGGCTCTGGCCATGGGCGCAGATGCTGTATCTATTGGCACCGCAGCATTGATCGCGCTGGGCTGCAACCATCCCAAGTGGCAGGCAGATTATGAAAAGCTGGGCAGTGCAGCAGGCTACTATGATGACTATCAGGCAGGGAATGATCCTGCGGGTATCACCACACAGAACCCGGAGCTTACGCAACGGCTGGATCCGAAACAAGGCGCCCGCCGCCTTGCCAACTATCTCAATGTCCTGACCATGGAGACTCAAACCCTGGCCCGCGCCTGTGGTAAATCTCATGTGCATAATCTGGAACCGGATGACCTCGCAGCACTGACTATTGAAGCCGCCGCCATGGCCAAAGTCCCGCTGGCAGGCACAGAATGGATACCAGGGGTTACGGGAAAGATGTAGGTGTTTGTGGATACGATCATTTCATTCATCCGCAAAATGACCACGCAGAATGAATGACCCCCTGGGCTGAGATCCACTGCACACAGGGAGGAAAGGCCCGTCAGAGACCTGGAAAATCTTTGGCTAAAATTTTACTGGCGCAGCGTGGCAGACGCAGTAGTATGCCAACCCACCACGATTCACCTTCGCGCGGTTAGCTCAGTGGTAGAGCACTGCCTTCACACGGCAGGGGTCGCAGGTTCGAACCCTGCATCGCGCACCATTTTATAAAGAGTGAATTATCTTCGTAAGTTGTTTATTATAATGCACTTTATGAAGGTCATCTTAATGATGCAGGAAAACGAAAATGCGTGGAAATTGCAATTTAGCTTGTCACCCATTGTCACCCAGTTTTTAGGGGGGTGAAGTCTATTCGCTATCGGGTGATAATCAGGCTTGTAGTGTTGCCGATGCTACTGCCAGTGAAGGCGCATGGCTAGCTCTACTAACAACCGATCCTTATTGTACAACCACCGAGATTAACGCGACTTCCACCGATATTACTACACTTCATTCCAGAGATTTCGCGCTCTTCACCCAACTCGTTCAAATTCAATGAATTATTCAAAATGCACGAGGACTCGAATGTGTGTTAGTTGAACCCTCTTGTCGCATAAGAGTCAAATATTCTTGCACTTATCGAGTTTTTGCGTTAACCATGCATGTGGATCTTGACTATGGACTACTGGAAGACAGCTGTATTTGACAGGGATGAGGAGTCAACATTGCCCGAACTTTCGGAAGAAGAAAAGGAAGAGTTGCGCACGCATTTCAGAGCAACGGAAGCCCTAATTGAAAAAACTCGGCCCCCGACTAAGGAGGGCCCGCTGCCTGAATCCACCAAACTCGCCCCAGCCCACTTGTACAAGAGAGCCATTGAGGCTCTTACTGCTAAGCCGACGGAACGAGATGGCCCATAACCTTCCTGTGAAATGTCGGACCCCTTTCTTGCGGCCCATAGAATTTTACCGCGATTATACCAGATAGGACATCCATTTTCTCCAATCAGCATCAAAGATCAGCTAATGAGGGCTGCGTTTTTGGTGCAACGGCTCGTGAGAGAAGATGAGTTAAGGCCCGGTTTCAAAGTCCTCGTTGTTGGCGCAGGTGTGGCAGGCGTGGAAACGGCGATTGGTTTATGCCATCATGGTATTAATGTAATCGTGATTGATCAAAGCAAAGAGGCCTTTGCTCTCCAAAAGTCTAGCAAGACACGTTGGCTTGATCCTTGCCAATACGACTGGCCACGATTTCACTTTGATACTGGAACGTTCCCGATAGAAGGCACAGCGGTTTTTCTTAAATGGAAAGCTGATTATTCGATCAATATCGCTGCCAAATGGCAGTTCACGTTTAATTGGGCTAGATCAAAATACGAAGATCAACTTGATATAATCTGGAGATGTACGCGATTCGACATAGAATCAATAGAGGAGGATAGGTTTGCAATTAGACTCCATCCGATTGGTGTTAAGGAGCCCAAAAGCACCACAGTTGATGCTATTATTTTTGCAACTGGTTCTGGATATGAGCGCCACATGTTGGATGATTCAAAATCAAGTGGATTCAAATGTATGGGGCCGGCATTTTGGGGCAATGATTCCTTGAACGCTCTCAATTTAGGAAAAACTAATCCGCCCACAGCATTAATTATGGGAGGGGGGGATGGCGCGCTACAAGATTTTCTTAGGATCACCACTGGCATTAAGTCTGCGAAAGACATCTATAAGGCATTGGATTTGCCAAAAGAGGTTCTTCATGCAGCACATGATATAGAGTCACAATTCCATCGGTCTTTGATATGGATGAACAATAGGGATCAAGATCACCCTGTTTACTTGGCTCGGCAGAATTCCTACAACAGTGTCATTGATGCAATTTGGCCACGACTGAATAACTCCAATAAACTGACATCACTTGTCCGGAAAGATGTTAAGGCAGTCTATCTGGCTTACCCGTGTAATCACTTTACCGTATACTACGGGCTTAATTGTTTTCTAGCGCTGTTGGTAGCCCGTGCTTGGCAAAAACATCATGATAAGTTTAGCTTGGGACGTGTATTAAGGCCTTGGCTGAAAGCTAAGGATTGCCAGCCTACATATCTTGTCGATGATGAAAAAGAATCTTCCGATAATAAGCCATATGAGATAACCTTTCGTCGGGAAGGTTGTAAGGGAACGGAGCGCGCCGCAGAAAAAATCAGCGCTGATGTTTTAGTGCCGCGCTTTGGTATAATAAAACCTAAGGAAGTCCATCCATTATGGCCTGGTGCAGAGCCCATTCACCCAGATCGTACAAGGCACATTTTTCCCTATCTGCTCTACAATGGTGATTTAGAATCATAACTGTTCGAAATCACACGGTTTACTTCATATGCTTGCAAATGCAGGATAGTTACGCCGATCTTCCGCACGGTTCACTGGATGAAGTTGAGCCATCGACGTAAGCGCCAGTTTTGAAAATTTCCCAACGTTACTGGCCGAGGCACAGCAATTTGAGTCTGCTGCAGCGTTACCCTGAAAAAAATCGGTTAAGCAATAAGAACTGAGTGAAGCAGTATCGGATTTACATAAAAGTTGACCTTTCGGCTACGCCTCTCCTACTTATTGTTGAGTACTGTTGGATGGTTTTCCCTTCTGTGTGAACCATGGTTCGCAAGATGACTGCCGATGTGGGGCTACTCCCGCAAAGTCGCTGTGTGCTCGATATCATCAAGGGCACGACAGTTGAATAAGGCCTGAATGCCTGCTCCGCTCCTCAGGCTTGCTTGTTGCAGGGCCTAGTACTGCTGAACCGACATCCAAACCAAGGCCGTTAGTGGCATATAATTTGCTTCATCTATTTGTTAATGCAAGCAAACCTCCAGGCCGATCTGCCGCGCGGTTCACTTGATAACGGCTGCTCCTTCGGCCCCAGTGCCAGCTTTCAGTCCAGTGGAGACATTACTCAAACATCTTCACTCCAATTTTGCGTTCCCAATGAAGAAGGACGCATTTTTATCGGCACCATAGATGCTAACATTCACAGCAATCGCCTGCTTGATGGGCGCATGGAACGGTACGCCTTAGGCGGTCATTTGATCGGCGTGCCGGATGACAGGCACATTATCACGATTGCTGGCTCACGATCCGGCAAGGGACGCAGCACTATTGTTCCCAACCTAATTACCTATCCCGGCTCAGTGCTGGTGATTGACCCCAAGGGCGACTTAGCGGCGCTGACGGCTGATTGGAGGGCGGATCAACTGAAGCAGAAAGTCTTTGTGCTTGATCCCTTTAGTGTAGCACGCGGCACAGCAGCACGACACGGCGCATGTTTTAATCCACTGACGATACTGCATGAGGACAGCACAACCCTCATTGAAGATGCGGGATTGATCGCTGATGCATTAGTGATACCCGCGCCGGAGGCTAAAGATCCGCACTGGGATGAAAGCGCTAAACAATTTCTTGAAGGCGTGATTTTGCATGTCGCGACATCACCAGCCTACATTGGACGGCGTGACTTGACCACGGTTTATGATTGCATCATGGAAGGCAGTGACGATCTCAAGAATGAGATGCTTGAGAACTCAGCGGCTGACTTTGCTGTACAAGTGATCGCCATCCAGCATTTTGAACGGGGAGATAACGAACGCAATTCTGTCATGTCGTCTTTGCGACGCCATGTGAGGTTCCTTGGTTACAATCAAGTCAAACACATTGTTAGTGAGCACAGCTTCGATCTGCGGCAGCTTAAGACAGAAACAGTCAGTGTTTATTTAAGCCTGCCTGCCCTACGCATGGGAACGTGCGCAAGGTGGCTACGATTGTTCGTCAATCTCACTCTGGCGGCACTTGAAGCTGAGAGAAAGGCTCCGCGCTATCCTGTGCTGATGTGTCTTGATGAGTTCGCCATTCTCGGCCCATTGAAAACTATTGAGGACGCTGCAGGACAGATCGCCGGACTGGGCTGCAAACTCTGGCCAATTTTACAGGATCTGGGGCAGTTGAAGGCGCTTTATAAGGAAAGATGGGAAACCTTCATCGGCAATGCGGGCGTTCTTCAGTTCTTCGGTAATTCGGACATGCAAACATTGAAATGGATATCCGAGCGAATAGGACAGACAACCATTCGCACGGCGACACAGAACCAACCAGGTTATAGCCAGCGGGCAAAAGAAGGTATCACCGGTATGTCCTTCAGTGAGCATGTTCACCCTTTAATGACACCAGAGGAAATCTCACGCTATTTCGGACGCGATGACAAGCAGCTTCGACAACTCATCATTCGGCCCACATTTCTTCCGATGGTGCTGCAGCGGGCTTACTACGACAAACACGAGATGTTTCAAGCTTATAGAAATTTCATGTCCTCCCACCACTATGATACTGAATGACCGTATTCCTGGCCTCCCGCACTGGCCGCTTATTGAAACCACGGAAAGAAACGATATTCTCGTCCGAGGAAGACATCTTTCCTATGCTGGATTATTGAGATGCCGAACGTCATGTTTCGTTACGATAATCCTCGGGTCGATTCTGATTTTATTTCTATCGTCAGCTGCCAGCAGTATATCGAAAGAAAATTCGGAAGCAGCGGGAGCTTTCATTGGACTTTTCATCATAGTTGTCAGCATAGTGCTCTTCATACGATGCATTAATACACGGCGGTTTGAAGAGACGGTTTCTGTCTTGTTCACCCCTGAGAGCATTGTTGTGAACCGGCAAGTTTACCCGCTACCTCCAAACCTTGAAGTACAGTTTCGAGCGATCAGGTCCCCGCTACCGGATCACGAATGGAGTAGGCATCAAGCACGAAGAATAACCAAAGATAAAAACGATGTATTGAAATTCAGAAGCGTGGAAATGATCTATGGCGCAAGAATTATTTTCATCACATCATTGGCTGATCAACATCGCGCGGAGCAATTCGCGATTGCGTTGCAAATCGCCCATGGAATGAAAAGAACCAAGGGCGTGAAAGCGCCGGGGCCGCCTCCATTAGACCGTACAGGTCACCTTCCTGAATAAAGGAACAACTTTAACCACCTTTCTCTATGGACGATCAATGGCCTAAACAAAAACCCGAAATCAAAAACACTTTTAAGAAAGCTCATGATGGAAAATCCGATGAAGCTACCAAAAGCAGCGAAAGTGAAATCGTAACCAAGAAACAGATTGAGAACCTTGAAAAGGAGCAGAAAAAGCCCACGCGCGGAATGCACCTTGTACCGCGAGGAATGGGAAGCAGTACAAGTAATTCCCTGGACAAAGAAAAAGAGCGTGCCGCACGGATTGAAAAAATGAAGCAGCGGTTAAAACAGAACGAAGGCAAAGCACGCAATGACTTTAATAAAACTATAGAAAGAGATCAGAAGTGGACCCCGGAATTAGGGCCAGAGTGTAGAAGATTTTAAGCTATGT